>OGKF01000003.1_pt1 | contig 261398 bp, 241 predicted proteins | sample 1572391 | NCBI WGS metagenome assembly OGKF01 (sample SAMEA2582095, study PRJEB24529) | metagenome | biome: Human gut stool | place: China | collected 2011
TACTTCCTCTGATGCGTCTTTCATTAACATTTTTTTTAAAATATTCATTGCAATTGTTCTTTCTTTATATTTCTAATTTCCACATTTCGTATACATTTGTTCTTCCGCCAAATCCCTCTTTTTGGGAAATAAGACCTTCGTTAAGATACTTCCCACCATTTTCAGTTGAAATCCCAAAATCCAACCACAGTTTTTTTCTTTAAAAGTGTCAATTGCAGCGTTTATTGTTGGATCTTTTTGATTATAATAGGTCACTAAAAACGATACTTTCATAAATTCAACTCCCAAATTTCATAAACTCCGGTTCGTCCTCCAAAGCCTTCTTTCTGAGAACAAAGTCCTTCGTTCAAATAAATTTTCCCATGCTCTGTTGAAATACCAAAATCTAACCATTTCTTTGTTTCTTTATAGTTATTAATAACTGTTGATACAGCTAAATCCAAAGCACCAATTGTTCTTGCTTCATCGTTTGCCGCCATATACTGTGTATGAACAACTTGATCATACTCATACACAACAGTTCCAGCTATCAGATTTCCATCCTTTAAGCTTGCAAAAAGATGAATATTCTCTGGGAATCTGTCATGAAGAAGTTTTAATTCTTCTCCCGTATGCACTGCACGAACATCATGACGTTCTGTAAGCACTTCATTTTCAAGTTCTATAAACTTGTTAAAATCTTCCAACTCCGTTAACTCTTCTACGACAACACCTTCTCTTTTAGCTCTGGAAATTTGAGCTTTTCTGCCTTTTGGCATTTTAAGTGGTGCTGCTAAATTCACATACGTTGATACATCAACGGTATCCAGTTTTGAATTATTTGCAAACAAAGCAAATCTATCTTCTTCCGCTGGTTGACTATGATAAATATGAGGTATACATTTGTATCTTATGTTCTTAAATCCATTCTCTTTTGCATATTTTATTAATTCTGCAAAACAATCCATCATGGTATGCTGTTTCATTTTTGTATCCGTTATAAAACCACCGTATGTCAAACCACCATGGGAAATTAACATGTTATCATGCTCACTCATCGGCAATAATGCCAGCAGTTTGTCTTCATCGTAAAACAATAACGAATGATCCTTAAATCTATCTTTATGATAATCCATATAATTTCTATCAAACATAAACAGAGCATTTTTACTCTGTTTATTAAATTGATTCCAAATATTAACTTTATCTTCTGTATATCTTACTATTGTTATCATGAATACAATCCCTTCTATTTAAACTCATTTATTTTATCTATAACATATTGAATTTCTTCATCAGTCATTCCATAATACATAGGAATACTTAATTCTGTTTCACTAATTTCTTCTGCAATTGGATAATCTCCTTTTTTAAAGCCTAAATCCTTATAGCACTCCTGCAAATGCATAGGAATAGGATAATGCTTATTTGTTCCAATACCAGCATCATTTAAATGTTTTTCTAATTCTGTTCTTCTTTGACATCTCACACCAAAGATATGCCATACTGGTTCGGCATAATCTGGTACAAACGGCAATATAATTTCCGGATTGTTAATTCCTTCTAAATATTTCTGCGCAATCTTTCTTCTTTCAACATTTACTTTATCTAAATGTGAAAGCTTAGCAGATAAAAATGCTGCCTGTAATTCATCCAATCGTGAATTATTTCCCTGATATACATGATGATACTTATAATCCGATCCGTAATTTCCTAAAGCTCTAACCTTTTCAGCAAGTTCTTTATTATTTGTTACAGTTGCACCTGCATCTCCCAATGCACCTAGATTCTTTCCCGGATAAAAAGAAAATCCTGCAGCATCGCCGAATGAACCAATTACTTTCCCTTTATATTTAGCACCATGAGCTTGCGCACAATCTTCAATAACATAAAGATTATACTTTTTAGCAATATTCATAATTGGATCCATATCACAAGCTTGACCGTATAAATGAACTGGCATGATTGCCTTTGTCTTATTTGTGATGGCAGCTTCAATCCTTGTTGGATCAATATTAAATGTACGAATATCTGGTTCAACAAAAACTGGCGTAGCTCCTACATATGTTACTGCCAATGCAGTAGCAATGTATGTGTTAGATGGAACAATTACTTCATCCTCTTCTTTAATTCCAAGTGCTTTAAGTGCAAGAAACAAGGCATCCAAGCCGTTTCCAACTCCTACACAATAATTTGAACCACAATACTTTGCAAAGGCGTCTTCAAAAACTTGATCTTCTTCACCTTCTATATACCAAGAACGTGTATAAACACGTTCGAATGCCCCTCTAAGTTCTTTATCTAATTTTTTTTCTAAAGGTTTAAATGTTACAAATGGTATTCTCATTTTTATACCTCCTCTGCTGCTGTGGTATCTCCACAATCTTTAACAACATCTAAAAATTCATCATAATTTCGGATATAATCTGATTCGTCATAAAGTTCCGATGCTAAAACCATAAGCACAGCATCTGGAGAAAAATCAAACATCTCTCTCCACATGTTATTAGAAACATAAAGTCCTTCATATGGTTTTTCAAGCGGTACAACCTTTTTTTTGCTTCCATTATCAAGCCGTATCTTACAGCTCCCATGTATACAAATAAGTATTTGCTGTAAGCACTTATGCGCATGATAACCTCTCGTAACCCCATTTGCTGTGTCATACATATAATAAACACGCTTAACTCTAAACGGGATGTCTTTAAATTCTTCCAACGCCACAAGTTGTCCCCTTTCATCTCCATGTGGTTGAAAAACATATTTAATCACTTGCATAACTACACCTTCCTTATCTAAGTTACCAGCCCACTTTTCAAATGGGCTTTACATAGAAGTTTTTATACTTCAAATACCACTGCAACTTTGCCGACTTCCCCAAATCAGATGAGGAATTAAAAAACTTTTTCATTTAGTTATCAATCCAATAAAACATTTTTTCAATTTCAGCGGTTTTTTTTGTTTTTAAAGGTATATACGACTTGGCAAATCGAATTTTTGCTCTATATATAAATACACTTGGAAAAAATAATATTTTTAATAATTTATTTAATAGTTTATTTTTTCTCAATTTCAAATATTTTTTAAATTTTTTTTGCATACAATTAACAGCTTCTCGTTGAGAAATCAAATCATTAGATGTTTCAAAGTCAGTATGTAATAATAAATCCCACTCATCATTTTTTGATGTTGAAATACCTGTACCATATTCATACCATATTACAGTTTTAGGATAATACACTACGCTAATACCATCATATACCATAATTCTAATCATATAATCTTCTGCATAGACAATTTTATTTTTTATTATTCCCATGTATTTGCTAAGTGTATCAGTTTTCATTAATTGTGCTGCTCCAAGAATGGTATCATTTGCAACAACATAGTCAACAAATTGCCGTGAATTATAGTTTCCAGATTCATATAAATATTTATTTACAGGTGAACCCTTTGTCTTATGAAAATTTAACATTTCAATTTTGGAATAAAAAACAGCATTTCCAAAAGAAACATCTGCGTTATTGGTTAGCATAAACTTAACCCAATGATAAAGAACATTTTCATCAAAAAGGTAATCGCCTGGAGCTATCGTTTTGGTATATCTCCCTTTAACAAATTTCATTGCATTAGCAATATTCAATACAGTTCCACGATTGTGCGTTGCGTTTAAAATCAAATAATCTTTAAAATTATATTGTGACATTAATTTATTAATTTCATCATCATAGGTTTTTCTTGAGCCGTCATCAGCAATAACTATTTGCATTGATATATTCTTTTGTTTTAATATTGATAAAATGGTCATTCTTATGCTTTCCCATTTTGAATTATATGTAACTATTACTACAGAAACATCTATCATTTTATATCACCAAAACTTCTTTCTATTCCATTTTTTTAATTACTATAAAAATTCACATTTCATTCAAAATAATATTACGAACTGTAATTATTAAAAAAACTAATTTTATTTTTTTACATATATAGAATACTAATTCAATTAGAAATATGTAATCCCACTGAACATTATATCCAAATCCTTGTATAATAATTGCCAAAGTAACAATGGTATATTTTTTATCTATCTTATATCCTCGAATAAGAATTTTAGATAAAAAAGTGTAATAAAGTACAAATCCTACTATTCCTAAAGAATACAACTTATCCATAATATCAGACTCTATCGCCCAATTTCCAATATTAATTCTATTATCCAATACGGAAAAATGTATCCTGAACATCCATAACCATATCCAAATAATCGAATTATTATATAGCCAACTTTATCCATCATAATATTCAACGCATTGGTAAATAATAATATGGCTGCTAAGATGGATATAACTCCCATTACTGATAAGATAACTTTTCTTTTTATCTTACTATCTTCCCATATACTCATCAGCGTCATTAGCAATAGCAAAATGGGCATTTAACGAATCTTTTCTGCTAGTTTCAATAAAATTCAAGCAATCTTCTATCGTTTTCTTGGAAAAATCCGTCCCCATATTGTGGACGACGCTATCGTCATGCATCCATTCAAGCATAAGCGTGGCATCCTTTTCTTCAAGTGGTCTTAATTTCATAATTATCTTCCTTTACTGCCGTTTAGATTCGCAATCCAATTTAAGCATACTTCAAAATTTATTTACCATCTCTATCACATAGCCAGTCTCTTCCTCGGTCATACCGTAGTACATCGGCAGACTGAGCTCCGTTGCGCTAATCTCCTCAGCTATCGGCAGGGTTCCCTTCGGAATGTTCAAGTCCTTATACGCCTCTTGCAGGTGCATTGGAATTGGATAATGCTTGTTCGTTCCAATACCAGCCACTTTCAGATAATCAGCCAGTGCATCCCTTTCTTTGCAACGAATTGCAAAGATATGCCAAACCGGTTCAACACTACTAATCACATAGGGAAGAATTATTTTCTCGTTCTTAATTTCATTCAGATACCTTACAGCAATCCTTCGTCTTTCCGTATTCATCCTATCCAGGTGCGGCAGTTTTGCCGAAAGGAAAGCGGCCTGCAATTCATCGAGCCTTGAGTTGTTCCCCTGATAAATATGGTGGTACTTATAATCAGATCCATAGTTACCGAGTGACCTTACTTTATCAGTTACCTCTTTACTGTTCGTGACCACAGCACCGCCGTCGCCAAGTGCGCCAAGGTTCTTCCCCGGATAGAAACTAAATCCTGCTGCATCGCCAAAGGAACCGATTTTCTTTCCTTTATATGTAGCACCGTGTGCCTGCGCACAATCCTCTACTACAAATAGCTTGTGCTTTCTTGCAATCTCCATAATCGGATCCATATCGCATGCTTGACCATAGAGATGCACCGGCATAACAGCTTTGGTTTTCTCTGTGATCTTCTCTTCTATCTTGCTCGAATCGATATTATATGTCCTAATACTCGGTTCTACAAATACCGGCTTTGCTCCAACATAGGTAACTGCAAGTGCCGTCGCAATATATGTGTTAGACGGGACGATTACTTCATCACCTGTTCCAACGCCAAGTGCTTTTAACGAAAGCATTAATGCATCCAATCCGTTGCCGCAACCAACACAGTAATCTGTTCCACAATAATCTGCAAATGCCTTCTCAAAGGTTTCATCTTCTTTTCCATCGATATACCAGCTATTCGTGTACACTCTGTCAAAAGCACCACGAAGCTCCTTGTCGAGTTCTTTTTCCATAGGCTTAAATGTTACAAAAGGAATATTCATATCAATTACCTCTATTAGCTTCATTAAATATATTACTGTTTATTCAACAATCACTTTCTTCGTCCCACTCGCTGGGTGTTCCTTCACATACTGTAGGAACTCATCATAGTTCCTTATGTAGTCGCTCTCATCGTATAGTTCCGACGCCAGTACCATAAGAACTGCATCCGGCGAGAAATCAAACATCTCCCGCCACATGGCATTGGACACATACAGACCTTCATATGGTTTTTCAAGCGGAACCACTTTTTTCTCCGTTCCATTGTCAAGCCTAATTTTACAACTGCCATGAATGCAGATAAGTATCTGCTGCAACGACTTGTGGGCATGATACCCTCTGGTTACTCCCTCTGCGGTGTCGTACATATAGTAGACACGCTTAATTGTAAACGGTATATCCTTGAATTCCTCAAGAGCTACCAACTGCCCACGTTCATCGCCGTGGGGTTGAAATACATATTTTATTACTTGCATAGTGCTCAATCTCCTATAAAAGTTCTATTTATTCGAAATTTAGCCAATTTAAATTTTACAACTGACCATACGAATCCGCCTTTGTACTTGGAAACATGTAAGTCAATAATTGCGGTTCAACATTTGTAAAGGAATAGTACTCGGATTTACGTGCTTTGTTTCTCCAATAGATGACAGAAAGAAACATCACACATTTAAATTGAAAAAACTGATTTTTGCTTTAACGCAAGCAAAAAGGATAAGCTCTATAAAAAACACATACGCCCACTGAACGTTGTAACCTATTCCTTCGATCATTATAACGATAATAGCAATTGTGTATAATTTGTCGATTTTGAATCCTTTTACAGCTATGTAAAGCATAAAATAATAAAACGCCACAAATCCAAAAATTCCACGAGATATCAGCAAGTCAACAAAGTCACATTCTACTGACCAAGACTGCTGTACCGTATCTCTTCCATTCAACATCCAAATAGGATAGCCAGAGCATCCTTCTCCATAGCCAAAAAGAATTTGTGTAATTGAGCTTTCCTTAGCAATCTCAAAATAATCACTGAAATACTTTAAGTGCGCTGCTGTGCTTTCATCTCCACTTTCTGTAAATAATCTTTCAAACGTATATGAAAACTGGCTCTGCATCTTTTCATACATTCCTAAGCGATAAGCGATAAAAATACCAGCAATGAGAACAATCCCACCTATAAAGATGGTTCTGGTTTTTATTTTCTTCTTTTCGCCTAAAGAAGGAAAAAACAATAAAAGTAATGTCAAAATCACTCCTATCAATGTTGTTGAATTACCACATATAAGAGCATCTGCGACAATAAAAACTCTAACCCACAGATTATCAAAAATAAGCAATCCAATTACAAACATAGGGGCTAACAAAGCCGAATGCCAAGATAACCCAGATGGATACCAAACCCAAGAACGCACAAACGAGGCATTCTCAACCATATGAAATGTATCAACAAACAAGAGTTTATTTATATCCGTAGAAAAAGCATAATAACAGATGAATTGTAATGGTATCCAAAAAAGCTCCACCATCACCATCAGCTTAAATGCCTTAATAATAGTTGATAGCGTATCAAAAGTCTTCCATTCAATCGCATGATATACATACGACACTGCAAGATATGCAATAAGAGCATAAACAGTCTGTACAATGGCTGACTTATGTAAATACGCAGGTAAATTTCCTGTCTGCGCAGAAATAGCACTCAGAAATCTTGTGAGGAGCATCAAATTTATCGCTATGTATTTTATGGCATAATACTTTTTATATTTTAATATGCAGACCACAACAAATAACAGTTCAAGCCAAACATAAATGGGTCTCCCTCCAATCCAAAATACAATCATTGGGAAAAAGAATATAAGCATCGCAAGTATAATTTTAGAGAAATCAGCGCGTAATTTTATATTCACTATTCAGGTCCCTCCTTTGGGAAAACATTAAAAATGTCTCTTCTTGGGTTCTTTCAATTTTACATCCGGCGCAAAACAGTTCATAACCGTTGTTCCATAGATGCAGTGCCGGAGCCTGTGATGAATACAACTCTTGCCTCACTATCGGCCTTAGCAAACTTTTTCATCAGCTCTTCATTTTCAAGCATGACTGCCGAAAATTCTGTGGTTCTAAAATACGGCACCTGCTCCGCACCGATTCTTCTAACTTCTTTGTCCGACATAACCGGACCTACAGTAAAATTAAGCACTATTCTTCTCCTTTTCAATTTACTTTTTAATAATAATGTAATATATTCCTTAGAGAACCTGATATTTACAGCATAATGTTAACAGGCAAATGTGTAACTCGCTTATTTTCTGGTGGGAGTTGCATGTAGTTTTCACCATAAAAAGTTTCAAGATATGCCTCTATTTTATTTGGCACATTGTACACCCTATCGCCAAACTTCATTTTTCTTGGAGGATAGTAAATATCTCTTTTAAGAATCCTTCCGTCATTATATACGCACCAATATGCGGCCGCATTATCAGAATTTCTTCTCAGTTTATCAATTAAACAAAGAAGCTTTTTCCCGGAGAATATCAAGCTCGGACAACTTATCAAACAGTCGAGAAAAAAAACAATCTTCTTCTCTTTCTTTTTAAATAATGACCTGCAAGAATTAAACTTTAATATATGCGTAAGATATCTAACCAGCCAATATCGAACTTTAAATAATCTCGATTGAGGCTCGCCAATAGCATCTATCGGAAATACGTCAACAAACACTCCATTATTCTGATAGATTCCTTCTGTATACTGTTCAACAAATACAGTTCCTTCTTTTCTAACCTTTGAAAATGACAAAAAATAGCGTGGTTCATTATCTTGATTTTGCACATAATATTTACTTGATTGAGTGCTCATAATTTCAATGAATTTTTCATAATCTATTCGAGGCATCGCAATATCTAGGTCATCATCCCAAGGTATAAATCCATGATGCCTATATGCTCCCAATGCTGAACCACCCACCAAATAATACTCTATGTTATTAGCTTCGCAGATTGATACGATATAATCTAAAATTTCAATTAGTGTTTCATGAAGTTTTTTCAGCTGGTCGCTTGTGCTATTCATGAGCAATCCCCCTTGCGTAGCGTGGACACTACGTCCCAATTCATTAATGCAAATCATACTTTTCAATTTCCAAATCGCTCTTACAATGATACCATCTGCATTTTTTATTAAAAGAACAACTTTATGTATTCCTCTTGTATTATTCCAAAGTGCATCAAATGTTCTACTCTTCCTTATATCTTCAATTACTGCTTCATTAATCCCCTCAATGAGGCTTAAATAATCACATGCCTCTATACTTGATTGACCTATCTTCAAAGAATCTTGCGATAAATTACTGCCCGTATACTTGTGGATATACAAGGGTTCTTTTTCTATTGAAAATTTTGCGTTTCTCGACAGCATAATTATCCATAGCATCAAATCATCCGAGCCGTTTTTTTGAATTTCAAATTTCTTCCACTCATCTGGTATTGATGCCGCCTTAATCAAACATTGACCAGGTGATACTATTTGGTTGTGTGACTTAGCATATACTGATAGCATGCTTATCTTTTTAAACTGGAAACTATTGTTATATAACAGCGTTTTTTTTGAATCTGATTGTTCAATCCAAGCATTTCCGACATCTACATCAGCAACGCCAATATTCAAAAAATGATGGAACAAACAGTTATCTGTAATTTCATCATCCTGATCTAAAAATAAGATGTAATCTCCTTTTGCTTTTTTTAACCCAGCAACCCTAGCCCCGTGAATTCCCTTATTTTCCGGATATCGAACAATCGTATATTCAAACGACGAGTATATCGGTTTTTCCTCGATCTCTTCCCACGGACTGTCATTAACAACAATAAATTGCACCGGCAAATCCATTTTATTGTTTCTAAGACACTCCACGTTATTATTTACCATCCTCTGTAACCCAGACAGATACTTTTCACCGCAATAATACGGAGTTATTATCGATATTCCTGACATAGCACACTCCTTTAATATTTTAACTCAGTAAGGCTTCTTTCACCTTTCTTTAATCCTTTTCTCCCTCTTATCCATCACAACGCTGCCAGCCGGTACATCTTTCGTGATCAACGTTCCGGCTCCAATAACGCTCCCCTTACCGATGGTCACACCGTCCAGAATCACGACATTACTGCCTATCCAGCAATCATCCTCTACCGTGATGCCTTTCTGGTTAACACCCTGGCTCTTTATATTCTTCTCTATATCAGAGAAATTGTGATTCTCCGCAAACAAGCTGCACTTTGGGCCAAACATAACGTTCTTGCCAATTGTTATCATCCCAGAACAGCCAACGTAACCATACGGCCCGATAGATGAATGCTCACCCATTACAAGACCTTTTCCAAGATCATTGCCGTAATAGCTTGACGGACGGATCATAACGCCACGGCTGATTGTGACATAATCGCCAAACACCAGACCATCGGAGCAGAGCCCATGGATTTCAGAAAAATCTTCAAACTTTACGTTCTTCCCACAAGTGATGTGTTTCCCGTGGGAAATCTGCACGCCCTTACCTACAAGGAACAGCCCTTTTGCCTGCTTGAGGAAAAGCCTTCTGCCACCCCCTCGGAAAATTTTGGCGAACGTTCGAGAATAAATAATCAGCTTATCTTTTTTACTTATCTGTGAATCCATATAGGCTCCTCCTCATCAAATTAGCCTACTATACACTGCCATCAACTGTTTATAGTTATCTTCCGGCACATACTTGGCCTCATAGTCAGCTCTGGCGTTCTGCCCCATCTCCCGGCATCTCTCCGGGGCGTTCCAAAGCTCCTTGATCCTACTGACAAATCCGTCCACATCGCCGAGCTCTACCTTATATCCATTGACGCCATTCTCTATAGCCTCAACGGAGAATCCCAAATCAGTAGCCACAAGTGCTTTGCCAAGGCTCTCTGTCTCAATCTCGACCATCGAGCAACCTTCATACCAGATGGACGGGAACACAACAAACTCTCCACCTTTGACAATGCTCAGGCACTTGTCATGTTGTGTATATCCCAAGAAGTAAACATTATCCTTTTCATCTGCCCAAGCCTTGAACTCTTCTTCGAGTGGGCCGCCGCCCATGACGACAAGCTGAATGTCGGGAAGCTGCTCCCATACTTTCATCAGCACACGGATGCCTTTTTCCTCACCGATGCGACCATAGAAAACAGCGTATCTATCCGGTAAACCTTCCACCTTAACAGCTTTCAGGTTGGCCTCTGCATCCGGCACGAAGTTGTACTTCTTCGTTATCTTATTCTTATCAAACCCTATGTCTGTCAGAAGCTTAATCTGATTCTCGTTCAGGCAGATGTACTTATCAATCTGTGTATAAAAGCTCTTACGGATTCGGTGATACTTAAAAATGCAAGCTACTATAATGCTCTGTGCTCTACTGCCCTTAAAGCAGCCGTACTTACACATTCGCAGATAGTGACCATCTCCGCACTCATTGCAGAGCTGTGCGCCGCGTAATGACGTAGAACATGGGCAGACAAAGCGAGTATCATGTAGCGTTGCAACCACCGGAACATTGCATCGTTTCGCCGCATAAAGAATCGACGGTGACAGCAGTGGAAAGAATGTGTGGATATGAACAATGTCCGGCTTTTCCTTTTTAATCAACTCTTGCACGGCATTATAGTTCTTAAAAGACCACATCATACCGAAGGTGGATTTAATCTTGCCGATGACTCCCACAGAATCGAACTCGTCATTCGATACCGTATACCGAACCACAGTATTACCGTGCTTCTCAAGTAGGGCCGTTTCGCTTTTATATACCTGATCATCTCCGCTTGCAGAGCCTTTTCTATGGAAATTATGTATTGCCAAAATTTTCATAATTAATTCTCCCAACCTGTAAACACTATTTCATATTGTCCACAAATCTTATCCCATGTATATTCTTCTGCTACACGCTTCTTTGCTTTCTTCCCCATTTCTGCAATTTCATCTCCACTCATCAGGTCTGCTTTATCAATCAGCTTAGCCAGATTTCCATTCATACGGCTCCAGTATAAAGCGCAATCTTCTGCCACTTCTCTATTAAACCCAACATCAACCAGTAAATTCAAATCCGTACTACCAAGTGCTTCAATCAGCGATGGATTTGTGCCTCCAACAGTATGTCCATGGAAATACGCGTAGGCATTTTCTCTAATCTTTTTTAAGAGTTCCTGATCATATACGGTGCCAACAAATTTGATTCGCTTATCGCTCTTGAAATGAAGTTTTTCTTCCAACTCGTACAAGAATTTATCGTTCACATTTGTGATAAGCACAAAATCTTTTTTACTTCCACTCTTCATGAACTCACGAATCATAACTTCAAACGAGTTTTCCGGCACAAAGCGGCCAACAACAAGGTAATAATCTTTTTTTGTCAGACCTTTTTCCTTGTACCAATTAATCAGCTTTTCATTATCATCAGCCAACTTGCTGAGTGTCAAATCTGCACCATAAGCAATGAATGTGGTTTTAGGATTTTTGCCTTTGATTCCTTTTCCGTCATAGCACTCGTGTATATATTTCTCAATGTTGACGGAATCACAAATTGCAAGATCACAATGCTTAACCATCATTTGCTCAGAAATCTTCCAGTATTTTCGAATCGGTGCTGACCACTTAGCCCTCATCCACTCATGTCCATCTGGATTTAAATAAACTTTTCCACCCAGTTTATGTATCTTGTTATAGAAGTGCCCCATGAACGGTCCGATACGACAAGCAAGTATATATACAATAGGGTGTTCTATACGATTCTTCTCAATATATTCACAGCAATACTTAAGTGCTGCAACATCGTAGTAAATCGCAACTGCCGGTCCTATGTTCGGAACCTTGATTTTGAAGCAGTGAGCATTCTGAAATTCAAATTCAGAATCGCTTATTTTTGTCACACCCTCCAGTTTGGTTTCTTCCATGCAGCCGTCTCCATTTGCCTTGCAAGCTACATGATATTTAATATTTGCATTATTTTGATGATACTGTGTCAGCTTATAAACAAATGTTTCATATCCTCCATACGCTCCCAGCGATTTGGAGCCGACAATAAATACATGCTGCATTTCTCTAAGCATTTCCTTACATTGCTCCATCATTTCTTAATACTCCCACAACAGTCTGCCAAATAATTTTAATATCCCCCTTAACACTCCACTCCCCAATATACTGGGTATCCAGCTTCACCACTTCCTCAAAGTCCGTGATATTGCTCCTTCCGCTCACCTGCCACAGCCCGGTCAGTCCCGGTCTGAATGACATTCTGGCTCTGTGATGTGGTTCATACTTTTCCCACTCATCGAGTGTTGGTGGTCTGGTGCCCACCAGGCTCATATCTCCCACTAGTATATTGAAGAATTGTGGAAATTCATCCAAGCTTGTTTTCCTGATAAACTGTCCAATTCCGGTTTTCTTCTTTCCGTTTGGCAGCAACTTATTGCCTATGATTCTCGGGTCGAAGTCCATCTTAAACATCATTCCGTCGCCCACTTTATTCTGTGCCGCAAGCTCCTTCTTTCGCTCCTCGGCATCCATATACATGCTGCGGAATTTGTACATCTTGAATTTTCTTCCGTTTCTGCCGACTCTCTCCTGCGCGAAAAATATAGGTCCAGGCGATGCTATGTATATCATAGGACCCACAAATATCATTATGATAAGTGTGAACAGGCAGCCCACCAATCCTCCGACTATATCCATGCCTCTCTTTACCAGAAGCGCGCTGGTGTTGGCATAGTTCACGCTTGATGTGACTACGGTATAGTCGCCTATCTTTTCTATCTGCTTGTAGCCTCCCTGGGCTGTGCCATTTTTGGTTATTCCTGTATGTACCGCTATTCCCATCTCAAGGAATATATCTGCCATCCGCTCTGGATATTCATCCTCGCTACAAGGCGGGATGAGCACCTCATCCACCCACTCATCACACGCATAGTCCACTATGCCATCATGGTTTGCGACAATCGGTATGCCGCATATAGTCTCACCCTTCATATCTGTATCCAGTGAAGCTGCTACTATCTTTGTATAGCCTATACAGCTTTTCTCCACTGTGCGCAGTGTATCACGTAGCATAGCATCGGGTGCTATGACAAACAGCGATTTCTTTGATGCTCCAAATCCCTTTTTCTTAAGGAAGCTCTTGAGCGCTAGTCTTGCTACATATGTTATTGTCACATAGATTGGAAACATGATATAAAATGATAATCGCGAGTATATATCAGCCATCTGTGTGGTGAACAGAAATAGTGCTGTCACCAGAAATACAAGCACTGCATGCTTACATGTCGATATAAATTCATCCAGATATCCGCGTTTTAGGACGTTCTTGAATGAGTCTGCCATTATCTCCACAAAGAAATCTATCAGAAGAAATGCTACCCCCAGTATACGGTAGTCCTTGTCCACGTACGGGTTATTAAAGCCGAAGCGTATCACATATGAAATAAAAAATGCTATAACAATGCATGCGATATCTATAAGCATAAAGTCTATATGCTTTGTCCATCCTCTGCCTTTCTTTCTGTACATTCTTTCCAAATTCTCCTTATGGTATCTTTTATTTTCCTTTATACCTGTTCTAGGGGAGGTACCTTTGTACCCCCCCCGAATTATTTTAGCCTATTCTGTTTTACGTATGTTTTATTCGGTTATTTGTATCTTTTTCTGTATCTAATCAGGGTTTTCAATAATATATTTTCACCCATTTTTAATTCTTTGTCAATGAATATTAGGTTTTCTTTATAATTTTTGACACATTCGCTAACCGCTATAGTATTACAGCACCCATAATTATACATTATTATATGTCATGCTGCCTATTTTTCCTCAAACAGCCTCTGCTTCCTCTCTATCATCTCATCAATCCTTGCAATATACTGCCCTACATCCTTGACATTCTCGCATCTGTCGATGCGGTGTGTGCCATCCGGATTCGGTACCGACCAGACTCGCTTGGTGCTTGCTCCGGCGCCGCACGCCACGATAGTCTGCTTTTCCTCCATTATCAATATGTTGTATACACCGGCCTTGCCCTTTGCCGCATAGCCCACGTTTTCCATGTTGCCTGCCATGCCCTTCTGCCTGTAGAGATAGTATGGCTCAAGCCCCATCTGCTTACAGTAGGCTGCGCAGAGATCCATATGCTCCTGGGTGTTGACCATCTGCATATCGCTGTAGCGGTCCTTGAAGATGGTGAGCCTTGCAGCTCGCTTTACTGCGAGTGAATGGATGGTGACGTTGTCAGGTGCCAGCTCCTTCACAATCTCCATTGTGTGCCTTACATCATCGAGCGTCTCCTCGGGAAGTCCCATGATGAGGTCCATGTTTATGTTGTCAAAGCCCAGCTCACGCGCGAGCTTGAAGCTTTGTATCGTATCGTCTACTGTGTGGTGTCTTCCTATTATATCAAGTGTCTGCTGCTTCATGGTCTGTGGATTGACCGATATACGGCTGATGCCGTTTTTCTTTAGTGCCATAAGCTTTTCTTTCGTGATGGAGTCCGGTCTGCCTGCCTCCACTGTAAATTCCAGACAGTCCTTTAAATCAAAGCTGCATTTGATTTTTCTGATAAGCCTGTCAAGCTGCGCAGGGCTTAGTGTGGTCGGTGTGCCGCCTCCTATGTAGATGGAGTTTAGCTTCTTGTGATAGAATTTCTGTGCCGTGTATTCTATCTCCTTCTCGAGTGCGTCGAGGTAATCATCCACGCGGTTTTTCCACACACCGAGCGGGTATGAGGTAAACGAGCAGTATGCACAGGTGCTCGGGCAGAATGGTATGCCTATGTACAGGCTGTAGCCGTTGTCATAGTCCACCTTGTCGAGCAGTGCCTTCTCACGCTTTGCTATACCTATTGAGAGGTCGATTTTCTCATCACTTGCGAGATAGGTTTCCTTCAGATAGTCGTAGGTTTCCTTATCGCTCATGCCGTCCTCTATGCATTTCATGGCTATCTTGGTCGGTCTGATGCCTGAGAGTGTGCCCCACGGAAGGCTCTTTCCTGTGCCCTTTTCTATCATGGAATACAGGGCGAGCTTGAGGCGGTTTTTGGTTTCCTTGCGGTCTGTGCCGGTCACAGATATTTTTGTGCAGATACTTTCTCCGTCTGTTTTAATGTCACTTTCGTCGGCTTGCTGCATCTCACCTGTCATGGAATTATTTCCGCCGGCTCTATTCAGCGTCCACTCCACTGCAATTTCATCGCCCACATAGTCTATCTTAAATACCTGTGAGGCATCCGCAAATTCCTTTACGCCATCATCTGTCATCTCGTGATGTGTGCAGGCAAGGTTTTTCCCCTCCACCTCATCAGGTGGGCAGCTATAGTACATCTGCACATCCTCCTGAGGGAAGAACTCCTTGAGCAGTGAGTGCACATCATATTCAAAATCCGGTTTATTAAATACTACTACTATCATAAGTAAGGGTTATACATCCTCTCGTTTTCTATAGTTGTTGTGTCGTTGTGGCCCGGGTACACCTCTGTATGCTCAGGCAGTGTCATGATTTTTTCCTTCACTGTGCGCACGAGGTCTGACATGCTACCGCCCTTGAAATCCGTACGTCCGATTGAGCCGCAAAACAGCGAATCGCCTGTAAAGATCACGTCCTCATACGGGAAATAATAGCAGCAGCCGCCCGGTGTATGCCCCGGTGTGTGAAGCACTACTATGTGAAAGCCTGCGATGTCAATTTCCTGCTTATCCTTCAAAAATACATCTGCATAAAAGGTCTTTGACTGGCCCATCATGTAGCTGACATTGAGCTGCGGGTCATCAAGTGTGGCTTTGTCTGCCTCATGGATATATATCTTGATGCCGTAGCGGTCTGCGAGTGGCTTTGCATCAGTGGCATGGTCAAAGTGTCCGTGTGTGAGCAGTATTGCTACAGGCTTTGCGCCTGATTCGTCCACTTTTTTGGCGAGCTGATTAGCACACGCGCCCGGGTCTATTATTATCATTTCCTTTGTCTTTATATTGGTGACAAAGTAGCAGTTGGTCTGCACCGGTCCCACTACGAAGTGATCTATCTTCATATTTACCATATGAGTGTACTCCTTGTCTGTTATATGTTATGCTTCACGCAAGAACCACCGGAATTTAGCCGGTGGTCCTCTCTACGTCTATTACACTTTCTATCTGTCTGAGCTTCTCCACGAGAACCTTTATCTGGTCCCTGCCTTTGATATTAAAAAATACCTCGATTGTAGCGATGCCCTGCTTGCTGGTCTTGGACTGGATACCACTGATATTGATTTCCTTCTCGGTAAATATCTTTGTGATATCTACGAGCAGTCCCGGCCTGTCATGACAGAATATCTTAAGGTCTGCCTGATACTCGGCACCGTTGTCCATGAGGGCTGTATCCTGCCACTCTGCTTCTATGAGCCTGTCCTTTTCTATCTTGGACAGATTGATGATATTCACACAGTCTGTCCTGTGGATGGAGATGCCTCGGCCTCTTGTGACAAAGCCCACGATTTCATCTCCCGGAACAGGATTGCAGCACTTCGAGAAGTGCACAGCCACGTCATAGAGTCCGTGCACCACAATGCCGCTCTTTGACTTGTGCTCCGGCTGTATACCTGCTGCTGCCTGCTGCTTTTCTGCGATGCTGCCAAGCACATCTGCATCTGTCACAGGCACCACATGATCCTTCTTGTACTCATCGTACATCCTGTTGACTATCTGGCTCTCCTTGAGTCCGCCGTGGCCAACGGTTGCAAGGCATGAGTTCCAGTCGTGGAAGCCGTATTTGCGACGTATTTTTTCCTGATACTCAGGCTTGTTTATCTCAGCAAAGTTGATACCCTTTGCCTTGGCATAGGCTGCTATCAGATCCTTGCCGTGCTGTATATTCTCCTCCTTGAGCTCACTTCTGAACCACTGGTTGATCTTGTTCTTGGCCTGTGTGCTTTTTACGACCTTGAGCCAGTCACGGCTTGGCCCCTTGGAGTTCTGTGAGGTGATTATCTCTATCTGGTCACCGTTTTTGATGACATAGTCTATCGGCACCAGCTTGCCGTTTACCTTGGCACCGACCATCTTGTTGCCGACCGCAGAGTGTATGCTGTAGGCAAAGTCTATAGGTGTGGAGCCCTTTGGCAGGTTCTTTACATCGCCGGACGGTGTGAATGCAAATACATTATCGGAGAATAAATTTAAATCACTCTTTAATAAAGTCATAAACTCCTTATTATCCGACATATCCTGCTGCCACTCGAGTATCTGGCGCAGCCAGCTGAGCTTCTCCTCCTCTGTGACAGTGGTGGTAGTGGCATTGCCGTTGTTTGTTTCCTTGTACTTCCAGTGCGCTGCGATACCGTACTCAGCAGTACGATGCATCTCGTAGGTACGAATCTGTATCTCAAACGGCTGTCCACTCGGGCCTATGAGCGTCGTGTGAAGCGACTGGTACATGTTCTGCTTCGGCATGGCGATATAGTCCTTGAAACGGCCCGGTATAGGCTTATACTTCTCATGTATGATACCTAGCACTGCGTAGCAGTCCGGTATGGTATCCACCAGAATCCTGATGGCAAAGAGGTCATATATCTGGTCTATCGTCTTGTCCTGATTGACCATCTTCTTATATATACTGAAGAAATGCTTTGCCCTGCCGTATATCTCTGCCTTGATACCGGCATCTGAAACATACTTCTTGACATCGTTTACCAGGCCCTGGATGTAAGTGTCGCGCTCTGTCTTTCTGAGGGCTACCTTCTCTACCAGATCGTAATATGCATCAGGATAGAGGTACTTCATACAAAGGTCCTCGAGCTCTATCTTTATCTTGCTGATACCAAGTCGTTGCGCGATAGGGCAGTAGATATCCTGTGTCTCTCTGGCGATACGCTGCTGCGCCTCCTTGGACTGGTACTTGAGTGTACGCATATTGTGCAGTCTGTCTGCCAGCTTTATGAGGATGACCCTGATATCCTTTGCCATGGCGAGAAACATCTTACGCAGATTCTCAGCCTGCATCTCAAGCCTGTCCGCATTCTTGTCCTTCGGATCCTTGGTGCTGTCTGTCAGGTGCAGGTGCTTCAACTTCGTGACACCATCCACCAGATGTGCGACATCGTCTCCAAACTCTGCACGCATCTCATCCATGGTCATGATGGTATCCTCCAGCACATCATGGAGCAGTCCTGCTGCAATGGTTTCCTTATCCAGCTCGAGCTCGGCGAGTATTATGGCAACACAAAGCGGATGTATGATATAAGGCTCTCCTGACTTACGCGCCTGCCCCTTATGAGCATCATAAGCTACCCTGTAGGCTTTGTCCACAAGGCTTGTGTCATCCGACGGATGATACTTTTTGATTTCCTTCTTCAGCTCATCGTAAAGCTCCTCTGGGCTCGTAAAATCCTTTGTTCCCCTTATACCGCTGGTATCTGAGCGAAATTTGTCCGCTATTTTTTCTAATTCTTCTGTTGAGTAATCTGCCAATAGTCTCACCTCGATTGTAGTGTATCTTTAGTAGCCATTATATTTTATTTCTTTAAAAATTGCAATCTCATGTTGTTAGCCGATAACCATCTTTACTCCGCCATACATGCCGGCTGAGTTGCCGAGTGTGGCAAGCTTGATCTCTGTCTCACGGCTTGCATGGAAAGCATACTCTTTATAGTACTTTGCTGCTGTATCGATGATGATGCTGCCTGCCTTTGAAAGGCCACCGCCGACAACAAATACCTCAGGGTCCATAACGCATGCTACTGCTGCCATTGCCTTGCCGAGAAGCTTCATAGACTGCTCTACTGCTGCAATGCCCGCTGCATCTCCTGCCTTTGCCGCATCGCATACATCCTTGGCTGTGAAGCCTGCATTTAAATCAAGCTTTGTTGCCACATCCCTGTGTGCTGCAATGTATCTCTCTGCCACTCTTACGAGACCGTTTGCTGATGCATACTGCTCTAAGCAGCCCTTCTTGCCGCAGCCACAGCACTCTGACTCATCATCTACCATAGGCATATGTCCTATCTCTCCGCCTGCTCCGTTTACTCCGGCTACGATTTTGCCCTCGCGGATGATTCCTCCGCCTACGCCTGTGCCGAGTGTGATCATGACTACATCCTGATGACCCTTTCCGCCACCCTGCCACATCTCACCGAGTGCAGCTACGTTGGCATCGTTTCCGGCCTTTACCTTGATACCACCGCACAGTACTGAGAGTGACTGTGCCACGTTGAACACGCCCCAGCCGAGGTTGACACACTTCAATACTGTTCCGTCATCCTTTATAGGTCCCGGCACTCCCATGCCTACGCCCTCGATGTCACCCATCTCGATGCCATGCTTCTCGTTATTCTCCTTGATGGATGCTGCGATATCAGGCAGGATGAGCTCGCCGGAATTCTCTGTGCGTGTAGGAATCTCCCATGTATCGACAAGCTTTCCTGTGGTCTCGAAAAAGCCTATCTTTACAGTTGTTCCACCTATATCTACTCCATATGCGTATTGTTTCATTTTTTCGTCCTCCAAATCGTTAAACTATGTTTATATTTTATTGCCTAATTGTATATTTTTCAATGTTTTTCATTGTTTTTTATGTTTTTTATATTTTTTCTATATATAGAAGCGTTTATATCATCATCCATATGCCCGCTATTTGTAAATCCAAGCTTTTTGGCAAGACGCACCGATGCCGTATTTCTCTCATCTATCCGGCAATAAAGCTCTTCAAAGTCTGTGTTTTCGCGCGCGTAGTCTATGATGAAGCGGCACACCTCCGTGGCATAGCCTTGGTTCCATAATTCCGGCGCTATCATATAGCCCAGTTCATCATGCTCAAGCCCTGCCCGTCCTATCAGCTTCCCTGTTTCCCTGGAAAATACAAGCCACATGCCATACTCGTAAAAGCCATACATGTTCTCTATATATGCTTTCTGGTATTCAAGCTCTGTCTCGTAGTCGTAAAGCGGTTCCACAAAGTCTGTCATGCCGGGCTTGTCATAGAGCTCATAGAGCGCAGGAAGGTCTGACAGGGACAGCTCACGTATCAGACACCTGTCTGTCTCGCCGATGTCCCACGGGATGTGATTATACCGCCTGCGCACCCGCTCCAGATACTCAACATCAAGCTCTGCAAGGCTTTCGACTGCATAGCGCGTGCCGCACTGCGGTTCTCCTACTGATGCTATGCCGAGCGAGTCGGCTATTTGCTTCTGCTGCCGGGTTGAGACTATCCAGATGCAGTCGGTGGGAGCTTTCTGTATTCTTAGATTTCCCGTATTAGCTTTCGCGGTGTTATCTGCAGATTCTGTATATCCTGAATTATTTTCTATTTCATACACACACAAATTATTATGCTGCTCATCTGGCAGTTTCTTCTGCAACTCATCCAGCAATTTTCCCAGTAGTGCACCATACAGTTTTTCTTGCAGCTCATCAGGTAGTTTTTCTTGTAATTTTTCCTGTAATTCATATTGCTGCTCGTCATACAGTTTTTCCTGAAATTCATCATGCAACTCGTCTGACGCAGGTGACATATCGGCTGCACGCTTCCACTGCAGCTTGAATATCTCGCCATGATAGTAAAAAGAGGCAAGTTTTGCGCTTGCCTCATCGATAATTATTATCATTAAACTGTCTCCGGCTCCGGATAGTCCACTCCGAAGGTCTCAACTGTTACTGTTTTCATGACCTGAGCCTCAAGTGGTTTGTCCATGTAGTCTGTGCGCACCTCAGCGATCTTGTTTACCACATCCATGCCCTCGATTACCTTGCCGAATGCCGCATACTCACCGTCGAGATGTGGTGCATCCTGATGCATGATGAAGAACTGGCTGCCTGCTGAATCAGGTATCATGGTACGTGCCATTGAAAGTACACCGGCTGTGTGCTTTAAGTCATTTTTGAAGCCGTTGTGTGTGAACTCGCCCTTGATTTCATAGCCCGGGCCGCCTGTGCCGTTTCCGTCAGGATCTCCGCCCTGGAGCATGAAGCCCTTGATTACGCGGTGGAAGCATACTCCGTCATAGAAGTTGTGATTGATTAAGCTGATAAAGTTGTTTACTGTGTTTGGTGCGATTTCCGGATAAAGCTCCGCCTTGATTACATCACCGTTTTCCATTGTGATTGTTACGATTGGATTCTGTGCCATTATTTTTCTCTCTTTCTTTTATAATATTATGAGGCTTGGAGAATATCCATTCCTCGCAATAATTAAATATTGAATTAATTTCTACCCGATTAATTTTACCTGATTTTACTTACTCAGAGCCTCTACCACCTTCGGAAACTCCATGAAGTGCGATGCCTTCACCAGTATGGTGTCGCCCTCCTTCACATATGAAAGAAGCTCCTGTGTCATGGTTTCCCTATCCTCGAAATAGTGGATGTCTACATCGGACGATTTCTCCGCGGCTCCGGCTGCATATTCCTTTGCAAGCTCGCCTGCGGCAAAAAGTGTATGGATATGATTCTCTCCAACTGCTTCGCCTACCTCATGGTGCAGCTTTTTCTCATCGCTTCCAAGCTCGCCCATGTCGCCAAGCACTGCTATTGTCCTGCCCTTTGCATGTGAAAGCACCTCGATAGAGGATTTCATGGATACAGGATTTGCATTGTAGCAGTCATCTATCACTGTCATGCCATGCGTTTTGATGAAATTGGTACGCCCTGCGATTGTCTCTGCTTTCTCGATTCCTGACTTTATCTCAGCTATTGTGAGGCCAAGCTGCAATCCGACAGCTGCTGCCGCCATGGCATTGTATACATTGTGCTCACCCGGGATGTGGATGTGTGCATCAAACTCACCCTCCGGAGTGACAAAATGAGCCTTCATGCCGTCGAAGCCCAGGTTTTCAATATTTGTGGTATATACTGATTTATGAACGCCTGAAGCCGATTCCTTGCCATAGTATATGGCAGGCTTTCCATTTACCGTCTGCACTGTGGCCAGCTTATCGTCATCTGCATTCAGCACTGCGACCGCATCCGGCATCATATGCTCAAAGCACTCTGTCTTTGCTTTAAGCACACCATCCCTGTCGCCCAAAAACTCCAGATGGCAGTAGCCGATATTGGTGATGACCATGACATCCGGGCAAGACATAGTAGAAAGTCTGTGCATCTCGCCAAAATCAGATATGCCCATCTCAAGCACCGCTACCTGATGGCTTTCCCTGATTCCGAAAATGGTGAGTGGCAGGCCTATCTCATTGTTGAAATTGCCTGCGGTCTTGTGGACGTTGTATTTCTGCTCAAGAACTGATGATATCATCTCCTTGGTGCTGGTCTTGCCGACACTTCCGGTGATGCCCACCACCTTGATATCAAGGCTTTTTCTGTAAAATGCCGCGAGCTTTTTCATGGCATCGGTGGTTGATTCAACAAGCACATATGGACCTTCCGGATCCTTAAGCTCATGCTCAGAGAGCACAATTGCCGCCCCCTGCTCAAACACAGTCGGAATGAATTTGTGTCCGTCCACCCTTTCTCCCTTTATCGGGATAAAAAGATAGCCCTCTTTCACCTGTCTGCTGTCTATGACTGCGCCGGTGATTGTCGTATCAAGCTGTGTCTCATCGCCTATGTATGTGCCCCCGCAGGCCTTTGCGATATTTGCAAATGTAAGATTCTTCATGTACTTATCAGACATGCTACACCTCATATTTTTTCAAAGATATGTCAATCAGATGCTCACAGAGCTGATTAAAGCTCATACCGATAACCGCTGCCTCCTGTGGCAGAAGACTGGTCGGAGTCATGCCCGGCAGTGTGTTTGCCTCGAGGCAGAACATCTCATTTTTGTCATTGAGCAAAAAGTCTGAGCGTGAATATGTGTCAAGCCCGATAACACGCGCAACCTCCTCGGCATAGTGCTGCATATCCTTTGTCACCTGCTCAGGAAGCTCGGCCGGACATGTCTCTACTGTACTGCCCGCCTTGTATTTATTCTTATAATCGTAGAAGCCCTCCTTCGGTGCAATCTCTATAATAGGAAGAGCCTTGCCCTCGATAACGCCGACAGAGAACTCCCTGCCCTGTACAAACTCCTCGATAACCAGCTCATTTTCCCACTTGAAGGCATCGTCAAGTGCCGCCTTGAACTCTGCCGCATCCTTAACGATAGTGACACCAATGCTTGAGCCACCACAGCATGGCTTTACTACACATGGAAGTGTCAGGTCAAGCTTTGTGATATCGTCCTGTCTGGTCGCTCTTGTCATGGAAATACCCTTTGGAGTAGGGATACCATTTGCAAGGAAGAACTGCTTTGATGTCTCCTTGTTCATGGCGATGGCTGAGCTTAAATAATCGCTGCCTGTATATTTGACACCGAAGAGGTCAAATGCTGCCTGTATCTTTCCGTTCTCTCCGTTTTCTCCGTGGAGAGCCATGAAAACAATGTCAGCCATCTGACACATTTTTATGACATTTGGTCCGAAGAAGCAAGGTGACTGGTCCTTTCTGGAAGCCTTTACCTTTGCGAGGTCAGGTGCCTCTGTCGGAATATCGCTGACCTGCACGCTTATCTCGTCCGCGCGGTCAAATATACCTGTCAGGTCCTCCTCCCTGTCACTATATCCCATAAATACATCCAATAATATAACTTTGTGGCCGTTCTCTTTGAGTGCCTTAGCTACCATGCTTCCTGTCTTGAAGGAAACATCTCTCTCTGTGCTGAGCCCTCCGGCAAGTACTACGATGTTCATTTTTGTCCTCTTTTCTTTGATTGAATTATCATGCTTTGGTTTAGTTAAACACAATGCAATACTTCTTTTTTAAAGCTATGAGTAATCAACATAATTTTTCCAAAATTATAACACCATTTGTGCAAAAAAGAAAGACCGGTTGCCCGGTCAAAAAAGAAATTCTCATTTTATTTTAAACTGTGTTGGCTTCCAGCAGCTGTATCATTCTCATAAATACCATCCGCCCGTGCAAATCATCCTGTGAAAGTGATTCTCCGTACTTCAATACTAATAATCGGCACTGATAAAAATTCAGCTCAGGATTGCCAAAAAGCAAAATCCGCAAGGCTGCATTTTCCAGGTAATTGTGTATATTTCCCACCTCAATAAATATATCTACAATATCATCGAGGTTAATAAGTCCTTTCTGTTCATAATAAATTCTTCCCAAATATTTCATCCCTCCATCGACTTTATTTTTCGTAGAACTTCTTTTTTTGTCTTTCTTTTGAAATTTTGTCGTCTTTGCGAAATTTCCCTCTTTGTTTTTGTTGGTGGATTCATTTTTCCATATAATATATCAATATTCTAGGCGCGTTACGCGCTTGTATTTTGAAGATTTCTATTAGAATTTTTAATTTTGATAGGTGATTAGCAGTTTTCGACAAAATACGACATGGTTTTAGGTTTAATTTAGTTGGTTTTTGTTTAATATTGCTCTTTTTATATCAGAATTTTTGTAATGATAAATTTGTACTATTTTTGTGGTTTTTTCCTGCTGGCTGCATCTGGTAGTCTTGATGCAATAAGGGCAATACAAGATAAATCCATAAAGACTTTTGCCCTTGCCATTTTTGCAACCCGGATGTTATCAAGGTTGTAATTATCTTTTAAATCCCCGAACGTACGCTCTACGCTGGTTCGTTGATTATATAGTTTTTCAAATGCTTTTGTTTCTCTGAATGGTGCTGTAATAAACCTTGAATTATCTTTGATTTTTCGACATAATCGTAACCAAGACTGCGTCTTAGAACCGGTACCGGGTCAGATTTGAGACGCATAACCAATGCCTTTATATCTGATAATTGCTCTATTTGCATAGCATAATGTACAATAGCCATAGGTTGATAGCATAGTGGGCAGGTCTTGAGGAGCTATAATCCATAAAACTTTTAAAACAGCTCCCAAAATTCAGCCCATAAGGCGGAAAAAATACGAGAAAAGTAGCTGAAACCGCAAAAATCTCCAAAACAGCTCTCAAACTCAGCCCATAAGCCGGAAAAAATCGCGTGAAAAAGTAGCTTAAACCGCAAAAATTCCCAAAACAGCTCCCAAAACCAGTCCATAAGCCGAAAAAATTCCAGAAAAAAGTAGCTGAAACCACAAAAATCTCCAAAACAGCTTAAAAATTAGAGGCTTCTGGCATAATAGTGGAAGCCTCTAATTATTTCACATAAAAAGAGCCTCCACATTTCTGTGCAAGCTTCTTTTGAAAACTAAAAACTAAAAAATATATTGTTTTTTATATGTCCTGAAACATCAGTAAAATCAATGACTATGAATTATGTAATTCTCTCAATTATTTCATTTTTTGAAATAATTTTGACATGATTAGAAATGAATGTTAAAATATAGTTAACAAAAAGGTGCTACCTATAACAACGGTTCGCCTGATCATTTACTTAGTTAAAATAACCGTTCAGTTTCCAGGCTGGGGCGGTTATTTTTTTGTGGTCTTACTGCCATTGGAACCAATCGCATATCCAAGACCAAATGAGGTTAAACAGACATAAAAACCGGCAGCCAACGGCTGCCAGTTTTCGATGAAAGAAAGGTTAAATTATGATGAAAAACAAGAGTCTAACATTCCGGTTCGATAAGTCCGTATGTATGTCCTTTTCTCTTGTAGACTACATTTACTTCGTCATTCTCTGCATTTCTGAATACGAAGAAATCGTGGCCTGAAAGCTCCATCTGGATGCATGCGTCCTCAGGATACATAGGTTTCATACCAAATCTCTTTGTACGGACAATCTTGATTTCCTCGTCCTCTGCATCGTCTGCCTCCACGAAATCATCCTGGAATATCGCCGGTGCATACTTCTTTGCTGAAATCTTGGTTCTGTATTTGCGAAGCTGTCTCTCGATTACTTCCTCTACTAGGTCAATTGATACGTACATATCGTTGCTGACCTGCTCTGAACGGATAACATGTCCCTTTGCCGGGATAGTAACCTCGATTTTCTGTCTATCCTTTTCTACGCTGAGTGTAACGTATACGTCTGTGTCCGGTTTAAAAAACTTCTCCAGCTTTGACAGCTTCTCCTCTACTGCCTGCTTAAGCCCCTCTGTTAATTCGATGTTTTTTCCTGAAATTGTTATTCTCATGATGTCCAACCCCTTTATCGTTTATTTGATACGTTGTCTGTATCATGTAAATATTATACCATAAATTTCGTTTTCATCAATCATTTTTATGCAATTTATATAAATAATCAAGGGTTTATTTACGGTTTTTCGCGAAATCGCTTGATTTCGCTATGATTAGGGATTTCATCAGAATAAAAAACATCAAGTCGAGTGATTTTTTATACACTATCGCAACATTTCTCAACTACAACAGCACATCTAAGCTATCACAACGTTTCTAAGCTACCACAGCGCATCTAACCTATCCCAGTGCCTCAAGCTGAGAGGAAAGCTCCTCCCACGCCTCCATATCAATAAGGATTTCTTCCTCAAGAGCGTCTATCTCGTTTTGGATTTCCGTGAGCTTTGAGTAGCTTGACTGATACTCCGGCTTCATGAGCTCAGCCTTGAGCTCATCGAGCTTTGCTTCCTTGACCGCCAGGTCCTCCTCGGCCTTTTTGACCTTTTTTTGTATCTTTGAGCGCTCCTTGCCCGGGTTGTAGTATGCCTTGCCGGTTGATGAGACAGCCATTCCGCCTGCCTGGGCTGCGCTATTTGCATTGGTGCTTTCGCCCACATTACCTGCTGCAGCGGTTTGTGACGTGCTCCGGTTTGCATCACTGCCTGTCTGACTGCTGCCGGTCTGACTGCTGCCGTTCTGGCTTATCGCGCCGCCAAATATTGCATTGCCTCTGTATACATTTTTGCTTTCCTCAGCCTCACGATCGAGCTTTTCCTGATACTGCTCATAGCCAAACTGATAGAGATTGGTCGTGCCATCCTCGAACACAAGCAGCTGTGTGGCTACCTTTTTCACAAAATATCTGTCGTGTGATACAAAAATCAGTGTGCCCTTGTAGTCCTTAAGCATGCTCTCTAGCGTTTCCTTGCCTACGATATCCATATGGTTAGTTGGCTCATCGAGCACGAGCACGTTCGGTCTGGTCTTTAAAATCTTGCAAAGCGCCAGTCTGACCTTTTCTCCTCCTGAGAGCATATTTACGTTCTTGAACACGTCCTCCCCTGAAAAAAGGAAGGCTCCGAGTGCATTTCTGGCCTCGGTTTCCGTGAGATTCGGATACTCATCCCAAAAATCATCGAGCACAGTCTTGTTGCTTGTATACATGGCCATCTGCTGGTCGAAATATCCTATCTGCACGTTGGTTCCAAAGCGGTACTCGCCTGAAAGCGCAGGGATCTTACCCACGATAGTCTTTAAAAATGTCGATTTTCCAAGTCCGTTTCCGCCGAGTATGCCAAGCTTTTCGCCTCTTTTCAAATCAAGCGACACTACGGAGAGCGGATGGTCATAGCCGATTGCAAGCTCTGATGTATAAAGCACATCGTTTCCGGTCTCCTTTTCGGGCTGGAAATTGGCATGGAAGGTCTTGTTGTCGTACTTGTCCGGCGCCTCGATAATCACCATGCGGTCGATAGCCTTCTGCTTTGACTGCGCCATGGATGTCTTGGTCGGCTTGCCCTTGAAGCGCGTAACCATACGCTGCAAACGCTCTATCTCCTTCTGCTGGGCGATGTGATCCTTCATCTGCTTGTCGTAGTTTTCCTTTTTGCGGGCGATAAAATTGGTATAATTGCCCGGATAGCGCCTTGCTGTGCCGTACTCTATCTCGTATACCACATCTACCACATTGTCGAGAAACATACGGTCATGGGATACGACAACCACTGCCTTCGGGTACGACTTCAGATAGCCCTCAAGCCACTCAATCGTCGTGACATCGAGGTGGTTGGTCGGCTCGTCCAAAAGCAGTATGTCAGGCTTTGACAAAAGCAGCTTTATGAATGCTATCTTGGTCTGCTGCCCTCCGGAAAAGTCACGGATTGGCTTTTTACGCTCATCATCTGAGAAGCCGAACTTGCGGATCATGACCTCATATTCCTTCTCATAATAGTAGCCGCCATCATCCTTGAAGGCCTCCTCCATCGCGGTATATCTGGCTACCTTTTCATCGGAATAATCATGCTCGAGCTCTGCCGCCGCGCGCGCAAGCTCTGCCTTTCGCTCGTCCATTTTCACGAAGCATTTACGCACCTCCTGCTCGAGTGTCACATCAGGATCATCAAACGCAATCTGCTTCAGATACCCTATCTCCGGATTTCCTGCCTTTGCAATAAAGGCGCTCTCATCGCTGTCGAGCTTTTCCATCTCAACCTCGCCTGAAATGAGCTTTAAAAGTGTTGTCTTGCCACAGCCGTTTCTGCCGACTATCGCTATCTTTTCTGTGTTTCTGATTTCAAAATCTATACTATGCAAAATGACGTCGTCGCCAAATGCGACAGCGCCATTACTTATCTGGTAGAGCATATACTATCCTTTCATGCTTATGCCTGCTGCTTAATTGCTAGCCATAATGTAGTTGACAAACTGTGTTGCAGTACGTCCTGAAATACCACCGTGGCTGAGTTCCCACTTGTTTGCCTCCCTGCACAGCTCCTCGTCTGAAAGTGTGCAGCCGCTCTTTCTCGCAAGCTCTGTTACGATGTTGAAGAACTCCTTCTGCGATGGCTTTGAGTAGCTGATTGTCACACCAAAACGGTTTACAAGTGACAGCTTCTCCTCAACTGTATCTGAGTGGTGCTTGTCATTGCTGTTGTCCTGATCATTGCGGTCATTCCATGTCTCCTTGATCAGGTGACGGCGGTTAGAGGTTGCATAAATCAGTATGTTGTCAGGCTTTGTCTCCACGCCGCCCTCGATAACTGCCTTTAGGAACTTGTACTCAATCTCATGCTCCTCGAATGAGAGGTCATCCATATATATGATAAATCTGTAGTTTCTGTTTTTGATTGCTGCGATAATTTTTGACAGATATTTAAACTGATGCTTGTATATCTCAATCATGCGCAGTCCGTCATCATAATACTGATTGACAATAGCCTTGATGCTTGTTGATTTTCCGGTTCCGCTGTCTCCGAAAAGCAGCACATTGTTGGCCTTTTTGCCCTGTACAAACGCTTCTGTATTGTCTGTGAGCTTTTTCTTCTGGATTTCATAACCGATCAGGTCATCGAGCATGACCGCATCCATATTGTTGATTGGCATGAAGGAGAAGCCCCCGTCCAGATGCTCCTCAATCCTGAATGCCTTGTTGAGCCCAAACATGCCGACTCCGTATGCCTTGTAAAAGCCTGTTACCACATCAAAGAACTCCTGCTCGTCCTTAGCTGCCTCAAGCTTCTTGCTCAGCGCCCTTACCTTCTCGCTGACATTGTGATTGTACATAAGGTCCTTTTTCACAATGGCCTTATAATTGCTGATCTGTGTGAAGCAGTCTATTCCGAGTGCTGACTCGATTGGCTTGAAATCATAATCGAAAAGCTTCTTAAAAATCCTGAAATCGTTTGCCACAAGCCCGTTTACGCTGCCATCGCTGGCTCCGACCTTCTCACAGGTGATGGAAAACGGATTCTCACTCATCATAAGGAAGAAAGTGAGATAGTTGTGCCACAGATTGTCATCAAAACCATAGTCTGTCGCTACCTTTAGGATTCTCTTGACCTGTGTATTGATGTCGCGCACAAGCTCTGTCTTGTTGTACTCGCCCACCTCAAACTGCTCAAAGAGCTGTCCCAATTTATAAAGTATCTCATCCTGAGGTAAATCTCCGTACATAAGTAATTTTGATATTTCCTGATACATGGCTGTTCCTCCTGGCTTTGCCTTGTTTTCGCTGCTAACAAATTATTATAAACACTGCGCCACGATTTTGCAAGAGCTTGTGTGCCCGGTATGGCGCAGGAGACGTAAAAAGGCGGAGCTAAAACTCCACCTTTATTGTTGTGCCACGTCCCACCTCGCTGTCGAGCGTAAGCCCTGCATCATGCAGCTCCACTATATGCTTTACTATCGCAAGCCCAAGGCCTGTGCCGCCGGTCTCCTTCGAGCGGCTCTTGTCCACTCTGTAGAAGCGCTCAAAGACGCGCTCCTGCTGGTCCTTTGGGATGCCTATGCCGTTGTCCTCGACCGTGAGAACGGTCTTGCCACCTAGCTTGTGTACCGTCACATTTACGGTGCCGCCCTCATTGTTGTAGCGGATAGCATTCTGGCAGAGATTCTCAACGAGCTCCGTGAGAAGCTGCCTGTTGCCTCGTACCATACAGTCGGTGCCGTCAAAATTGAGTGCTACTTTTCTCTGCTCGGCATTCACCTGTAGATTTTCCATGCAGTCCTTGACCAGACCGTACAGATCAAGCTGCTCAAAGCCCTGCTGCGCCTCGCTGGAATCAAGCTCCGAGAGCTTTATGATATCATTGATTAATGAAAGCAGGCGCTGTGCATTTCTTCTGATTTCAGTGGCAAAATGAATCTGCTGCTCCTTTTCGACCATGCCGTTTTCTATGAGTTCTGCGTAGCCGGAGATGGCTGTGAGCGGAGTCTTTAGCTCGTGTGACACATTGGCTGTGAAGTCCTGTCTGCTCTTTGCCGCGGCAAGCACGCCCTCATGCTGTATCCTTATCGCATTCATGAACGGCACGAGCTCCTTGTACTCTGTCTTTTTCTGGATGACAGAGGCCTGCTCAAGGTTGCCTGCGAGTGTCTCGATTGGCTTCATGAGCTTTCTGGTCAGGCTCTTTGCAAGTACCACACATATTCCTACTATGATAACCGTCACTATAAGCATGGCAGGTATACTGCTTGCAAACATGTTCCAGATACTTCTCGCTGCAATAGAAACACGCAGTACCGTTCCATCATTGAGCTTTATGGCATGATAGAAGGTATTGCTGTTCATTGTGGCTGATGTTCTCACGCAGTCTCCCGCACCTTTATCAAATGCTGATTCAACTTCCGGTCTATCGCCATGATTTTCAAGTTTTTTCACATCATTTTGATTGTCATACATCACTGTGCCGTCCTTGTCAATCCAGGTGACACGAATACCCTCCACGTCAATCTGCGGGATTTCATTTATATCCTGTTTTAGTATTCCGGTGCTTTCTATTGTCTCTGCCATGACCTGCAGATCTTCCTTTACCTGCTTCTGAAAGAGGTAATAGTTGATTACTGTCATGGAAACCATAGTGGCAATTGCTACAAAAAGTGCTGTTGCTACCAGATAGTAATTAATCTTCTTTTTCATGCTGTACGCTCCGCTTATGTATATTAGAAATCATTATAACAGCTATTATTCTATAACATAGCCCACATTTCTGACTGTCTTTATCCTGCTGCCATAGTCACCCAGCTTATGGCGGAGTGTCTTTATGTGCATGTCCACTGTACGTGTCTCGCCCTCAAAGTCAGTATCCCAGACGCTTCTCATGATGACCTCCCTGGTCATGACTATTCCCTGACTGCCCATCAGAAGCCTTAAAAGCTCGTACTCCTTGTATGTAAGGTCAACCGGCTCATTGTTCACTGTAACCACATGGCGCTCATGGTCAATCACCAGATCATCCAGCTTTAAAAGCTTCGGCTCCTCCTTCGCTGTTCTCCTAAGCAGTGCCTTTACTCTTGTGATAAGCTCCATGATTGAGAAAGGCTTTTTGATGTAATCATCTGCGCCTCCGTCAAACCCTTTTATCATATCCATCTCTGTGGTCTTGGCTGTGACCATTATAATAGGAATATCCTGTGTGGCCGGACGTTTTCTGAGCTTTCTCACGATATCGTAGCCGCTCTCATCCGGAAGCATCACATCAAGCAGTATAAGGTCCGGTACGAGTTCATCCAGCTTCTTGTAAAATTCCTTTGCATTTTCAAATGCACTGACTATGTAATTACTGTTTTTTAAAGCAATACTCTCTATCTCACGTATGCTCTCGTCGTCCTCTACAATATAAATAAGTGCCATAGCTTTCTCCATTTCAAAAAATCTTATGTAAAATTTTTACCTGCTTTTTACTTTCGATTATACATTACTAATGTAAAACAGACGATGGTTTTATGTAAAATTTATGTAAAATCCATCGTCTGTATCAATTTTGTTTGTATATAACTATGATTTAATTTTTCAGCATAAAGATTAAATCATGATTTGCGAACCTTATCATCAAGCGCAAACTCAACCCACTCAGCAATATTTGTCGCATGGTCTCCAATACGCTCAAAGTATTTTGCAACCATGAGAAGATCCTCTGCCTGCTCACCATCCTCCGGATGTTCCCTGATGAAATCAATAAGCTCAGCCTTTACCTTATCAAAAAGATCATCAACCACATCATCCTGCTTCATCACTATGTGAGCCTTGTCATTGTTCTTCTCAACATATGCCTCGATTGCCCTGATAAGCATAAGCATTGTCTCTGAAGCCATGCTCTTGACATGCTCTATATTGACCCTGTATGGCTTATCACTGCTCATCAAAATGGTCATCTCGCTGATATCGGCTGCGTGGTCTCCTATACGCTCCATATCAGTAACCATCTTCATCGCTGCAGAAATTGTTCTAAGGTCTCTTGCTACAGGCTGCTGCTGCATGAGCAGATCAAAGCACAGGCTCTCTATCTTTTTCTGCTCTCTGTCTATCTCTGAATCGCCCTCCATGATGGCTTTGGCGCTATCGGCATCCTGATGTATAAATGCCTCGATTGCTTTCTGGATTGACTCCTCAATCATGCTTCCCATGTGCATCATTTCTTCATTCAGCTTCTTAAGCTGCTCGTCGAATTTCGATCTCATTAACCAAACCTCCCTGTGATGTAATCCTCTGTTCTCTTGTCCTGTGGATATGAGAAAATTGTCTTTGTGTCACCAAACTCTACCATATCTCCCACAAGAAAGAAGGCTGTATCGTCTGACACACGCACTGCCTGCTGCATGTTATGTGTCACTACTACGACTGTGTACTTTTTCTTTAAATCCTCCATGAGCTCCTCTATCTTTGAAGTAGAGATAGGGTCGAGCGCTGATGTTGGCTCATCCATCAAAAGCACCTCCGGCTGTACGGCAAGCGCTCTCGCAATACACAGTCTCTGCTGCTGTCCACCCGAAAGTCCCATAGCAGATTTCTTTAATCTATCTTTAACTTCATTGAATATCGCAGCACCCTGAAGACTTTCCTCAACTATCTGGTCGAGTATCTTTTTATCCTTGATGCCATGCACTCTCGGACCATATGCGATATTGTCATATATGCTCATCGGGAACGGATTTGGCTGCTGGAAAACCATGCCGACCTTTTTGCGAAGTACGGTTGTATCGACTGATGGTGCATATATATTCTCACCATCTATCTCTATGCTTCCCTCGATTCTGACGTTGTCAACCAGATCATTCATTCTGTTGATACACTTTAAAAATGTAGACTTACCACATCCTGACGGTCCGATCAGCGCTGTCACGCTGTTTTCTTTTATGTCCATATTGACACCATGCAGTGCATGATTCTGGCCATAATACAGATTCAGGTCGCGAACCTGAATTTTGATTTTTTTCTCCATTTGTATCTCCTGCAACATGTAATAAATTTCTTGTCTTCGAGAATACATTATATGGATGCTTTGTAAAATGCTCTATCAGATGTATGTAAAATCTATGTCAAATTTTTACATGAATAAATTATTCGCACTGTTTGTATTTATTATTTGTATACACTATTTATACACTACCATCGGCTTTATTAAAGTACTGTCTGGTTAAAGTATTGTATCTTTAATAATTAAAAGCTCATCCATTATCCTGTCTGCATCAATATTTGAGTAATTGATAATGAACTGATGCCTGTCCTCCTTTGGCTTCCTCAGGTTGAAATGGGTAATCGCCTGAAGCTTTATGCCTTTTTTCAATAGTAGCTCTTCAACTGTTTTGTCCGGAAGGTTCGTGTCAAACTGTATGATAAAATGCAGTCCGGAATCATTTTCTATCACCCTGCATTCCTTTTCAGTGAAGCAGCCTTTTATGGACGAAAGCACGCTCTGGCGCTTTCTGCCGTAGTGCAGCCTCATCCTGTTTATGTGCTTTTCAAAATAGCCCTCGCTGATAAAACGTGCCAGCGTATACTGCTCGAAGGTGGATACCGTACATGAGTAAAATGAAAGCCTCCTGTAAAACTCATTTGCCAGATGCTCCGGCAGCACCATGTAGCTGATTCGGATGGTGGATGTGAGAGACTTTGAAAATGTATTTATATAGATGACCTTTTCACACGCATCTATCGAGAGAATTGGCGGTATTGGGTGTCCGTTCATGCGAAACTCACTGTCATAATCATCCTCTATGATATATCTGTCGCCGCTCTCGTTGGCCCACGCTAAAAGCTCATAGCGGCGGTTCACAGGCATCGTGATTCCTGTCGGAAAATGGTGTGTCGGGCTGATATGTGCTATCTGCGCGTTCGCTTTCTTTATAAGCTCCACGCTGATGCCCTGCTCATCCATCTGCACCGGCAGGCATTTTGCATTGTTGCACTCGTATATCTGGCTGATTTTCTTATAGCCCGGATCCTCCACGCAGTATACCTTGTCCGTACCCAAAAGCTTCACAAGCAGTCCGTACAGATACTCTGTTCCCGCTCCGACTATTATCTGGTCCGGGTCCACATTCATACCGCGAAACGATGACAGATGGCTTGCTATTGCTTCCCGAAGCTCTCTCACTCCGCCACACGGCGACACCGACAAAAGCTCCTGCTCCCTAAGGGAAATCGTCTCTCGCATGAGCTTTGCCCATATGGAAAACGGAAAGTTACCCGAGTCTGTCCTGTTTGATGAGAAGTCAAATATACTTTCATCCTGCTCAGGCGGCAGCTTTATGCTAAGCTCCTTATGCACCGGTGCCTTGATTACCCTGATATCTGACACATCGGCTATGAAATAGCCCCTCTTGGGTCTTGCAAACATATAGCCCTCGCCTATCAACTGGTCATATGCATTTTCAACCGTAATGGTACTAACTCCCAGATTCTTGGCGAGGGTACGTTTTGATGGCATTTTCTCTCCGGAGCTTAATTTTCCCTGTGATATATCGTTTTTGATACACTCATACAGGCATTTGTAGAGTGGTCCGTCTGTTTTTGTAAGGTCGTAGGTCAGCATTTGATTCACCACTTTCTGGCATTTTTATTTTCCTTATTTTGAATATTTTAATATTACCAGATGTGGCGTAATATTGCAACCATGATATATGGCTGGCATGAGCAAATGCAGCCCGGCGGCGCAGGCGACGAGTACACTCTCGTGTTCGCTACGCTTTGCTGCCAAGATATTGTAAGAATTATGCATTATAGGTTTTCTATGGCAGACGAAACCGTCGCTACTCGCCGCCTGCGTCACCTAAACATATTTGCTTACGCCTGACTACTTCCGTCATATAAATTGATGCAAAAATACAAATGCAAAAACCAAAAGGAGATTTAACAAATGGAAAACAATAAGAATACTCAATACGAACTCAACAAAGGGCTTGCGCAGATGCTCAAGGGCGGTGTCATCATGGATGTCACGACTCCGGAGCAGGCCAGGATTGCCGAGGCTGCCGGTGCATGTGCTGTCATGGCGCTTGAGAGAATCCCTGCTGATATCAGAGCCGCAGGCGGTGTTTCAAGAATGAGTGATCCTAAGATGATTAAGGGCATTCAGGAGGCTGTCAGCATCCCCGTCATGGCAAAGTGCCGTATCGGTCACTTCGTGGAGGCGCAGGTGCTCGAGGCTATCGAGATTGACTACATTGATGAGTCTGAGGTGCTTTCACCTGCTGATGATGTGTACCATATCAATAAGAGAGATTTCAAGGTGCCTTTCGTATGTGGTGCAAGAGATCTCGGTGAGGCACTCCGCCGTATCAATGAGGGAGCTTCCATGATCCGTACAAAGGGTGAGCCCGGTACAGGTGATATAGTGCAGGCTGTCAGACATATGAGAAAGATGAATTCTGAGATTGCAAAGCTAACTTCCATGCGTGAGGATGAGCTTTTCGAGGCAGCTAAAAATCTTCAGGTGCCTTTCGAGCTGGTCAAATTCGTTCATGACAACGGCAAGCTTCCGGTTGTAAACTTTGCGGCAGGCGGTGTGGCTACTCCGGCTGATGCGGCTCTTATGATGCAGCTCGGTGCTGAGGGTGTGTTCGTCGGTTCAGGTATCTTCAAATCAGGCGATCCTGCCAAGAGAGCTGCCGCTATCGTAAAAGCTGTGACAAACTTTACTGATGCAAAGCTCATCGCAGAGCTTTCTGAGGATCTCGGTGAGGCTATGGTCGGAATCAACGAGAGCGAGATTAAAATCATCATGGAAGAAAGAGGCAAATAAAATGAAATCAGGACTTAAGATTGGTGTTTTAGCTGTTCAGGGAGCGTTTATTGAGCACAAGCGCATGCTTGAATCTTTAGGCTGTGAGTGTGTTGAGCTGCGCAAAAAATCAGATATCTGTGATATAGACGGACTCGTGCTACCGGGCGGTGAGAGCACTGTCCAGGGCAAGCTGCTACGTGAGCTTGATATGTTTGATGAGCTTAAGGGAAGAATCGCAAACGGACTTCCGGTGCTTGCAACCTGCGCCGGTCTTATCCTTTTAGCTTCACATATCAGCAACGATGACAACGTATATTTCGGCACTTTGCCTGTCACTGTTAAAAGAAATGCCTACGGCAGACAGCTTGGAAGCTTTGAGGCTACAGCAAGGTTTGACAATAGCTTTGACTTTACCATGACATTTATCAGAGCACCTTACGTGGAAGCTATTGATGCTTCAGCAAAGAATGATGTGCGTGTACTCGCAGAGTATGACGGCAAAATTGTCGGCGTGCAGTATAAGAACCAGATTGGGCTGGCTTTCCATCCGGAGCTTGATGATGATACACGGATTCATGAGAGGTTTTTGGAGATGATATCGGGAAATTAAATCACGTCTACAGTCTGAGGCCGGGGCAGATGCCCCGGATTTTTATACCGACTTTTTGTGGTAAAATATAAAATGCATTTTTTTTAATATATGGTATAATAAAATAGTAGAGTGAAGATTTTTTTTTAAGGAGGGGTAGCATATGCCAAAAGCTATGTATAATCTTATTGGACAATACATTGAAGAAATCAAAAAAATTTATGGTTCACATGTCAGACAGATTATTTTATATGGTTCGTATGCCAGAGGCGATTTCAGACCCGACTCAGATATAGATATTATGATTTTGGTTGATATGTCAGATATTGAACTTAAATCTTATGGTGAGAAGCTTTCCTATATGACATATGACTTTAATCTGGATCATGACATTGACATAAAACCAATTGCCAAAAGTGAAGAGATTTTTAATAAGTGGGTAGTAAATTATCCATTTTATTCAAATATTCATAAAGAGGGGGTTATACTATATGGAGCAGCATGATGTAGAAATTGGTACAAGAAGAGATCTTGTTCTATATAGAATTGAAACCTCAAAGAATGACTTAAAATCCGCAAAGGTGCTATTGTCTATTGATGATTATAAAGGAGCTAATAACAGAGCCTACTATGCAATTTTTCATGCTATAAATGCAGTACATGCTACTAGTGGAAAAGCATATAAGAGACACAAGGATGCAATAGCTAATTTTAATAAAGACTATGTTAAAACGGAAATTTTTCCCAGAGAAATAGGAAGAAAAATTGGAATGGCAGAGGAAATTCGTCATGCAAGCGATTATGATGATTTTTATATTGCAAGCAGAGAAGAAGCAGAACGGCAAATTACAGTTGCAGAAGAATTTATAAATCTTGTCGAAAAATATTGTGAGAAACAGCTCGATTAAAAGCCGGGGCATCTGCCCCGGCTTTTATTGTTTCTTATGTCTTATAAGTTCAATATATAATATGATTAGACGGTCAATAGGTATCATAATATTGTTTTAAAAAGCCTAAAACTCCAGAGTCACCTTAAATAAATCACCGTCCACAGTCAACTCCAAAGTACCATTCATAAGCTTCATAAGGCTTTCTGCAATAGACAGTCCAAGTCCGCTGCCCTCGGTATTTCGCGAGCTGTCTCCTCTGACAAAACGCTCCTTGAGCTCATCGCTTGAGATATTAAGCGGTGTAGCTGATACATTCTTGAAGGTTATGATGGCTCCGCTGTCCTTTGGAATGATGTCAATATACACTCTCGTACCCGGCTGGGCATATTTGTTGATATTGTTCATCAGGTTATCAAACACTCTCCACAGATGTCGTCCGTCTGCCTGAATCATGACAGGCGTAACGTCATTTTTAATAATTAAATCAAGATTATTTTTCTTGAATTTTTCTTCATATTCCCCGGCTACCTGTGACAGCATAACAGCTGCATCCAGTTCCTCCAGCTCTACGTTTATGCTGCCCGTAGATGCCTTTGACGCTTCGAGTAAATCCTGAATTAATTTTTTCAGACGTGATGACTGTCTGTCAAGAACGTCAAGATATTCGCGTACCTTCTCGTTATCTATATCCTCCTTCTGCAACAGGTCCACATAATTGATAATGGAGGTGAGCGGTGTCTTGATATCATGCGACACATTTGTGATGAGCTCCGTCCTGAAGCGCTCGCTCTTCATTTTTTCAGAGACCGCCGCCTCTATTCCATTGCTCACATTATTCAAATCCTCGCCATGCTTTCTGAAAAACAGCATGAGTTTTGACGTATCAACCGGCTGTGAAAAATCACCGTTTGCTATAGCCTTTGCGGCGCATCTTATCCTGTCATACTGCATGATAAATGCGATAAGCAGAGCAAGCTCTATAAGCTTTATAATGAATATAAATCCAATACTCCCTATTCCAAATCCTATAAGCTCAAGTAGGCATATGAAACCGAATGCCAGCATACTGATCAAAAACAGCGGTACATTTCTTTCTATCCATGAAAAGCCGTATCTGATTGGGGCAAATACCATCCTGCATAGCTTTTTGACAGGCTTTAAGAAAAATCTCACAACATAGTAGCACAATGTGTGCTTCCAGAACTCATGTGCCCTGATTCTTACGTATGTTGATAGGATTGCTTCAAGCGAAACCATGGTTGCTGCCAGACAAATGAGTGCCACCACCGGAAGCTGCTTTATAAGCAAAAAGCCTGCCGGAAATACCATAAAGTCTGCAAACATTGTCACTCCAAGCATCACCTCATACGGCAGCCTGTCATATAATCGTAATTTAATTTCTTCCGAATCCTCACGTTTTCCGGCAACTGTCAGCAGATACCCCGCTGTAATCACAAAACCAAGTATAAATATGACAAACAATACACTCAAATGAGCCTCTGTAAATTCCATGACGTCAAGTAAGCTGTCTGCCTGATTGAAGTAATCGCCCTTTTCCTGAAGCTGCTGCGGCAGCTTTGCATACACATAATAGTACTCAGGCTTATCTTCTGTTGAGGTATATGGATAATACACAAATCCTGTATCTGATATATTAAATGTATCCGGTAAAAGCTCATAGCTCTCATTCACCTGCTCCACCACTTTTATGATTTCATAACGGTCATAATAAATATCCTCATCATAATCGTAGTAAGAGCCGTCACTATCAAAGTACGAATCGCTGTCTTCACTCAAATTCATGCCACACTTTATATGATTTCCTTTTTCATCGTAGCACTTTACATTTTTCCACTCGGCAAAGCCTGTAATATCGAGTGACTGGCCTGTAAACATCTCCTCGTAGGCAAAGTAATTATTTCCATTCTCATCGGTTTTCTCAACTGCCTTATATAAACCAAGCGAGCTGTTATCGTTAGAGCCTGTCATCACCCTCACCTTTGGAATGACATAAGCGCTACCATCATTCAGGCACAGATAAAAGAGCCCATTTGTCTTGGAATACATGATTGAGCTGATTCTCTCACTGTTCATATCGCTTGAAGCAGCGTCTGACTCCTCATAGCGGCCGCTCATTGCATCCCACAGATTTGATAGCCTGTTCCACTTTAAGTTCTTTGCCTTGTAGCTAAAAATATAATCCGGATTTGATATTTCATCTACACTTGAATACACCTTTGCAGCATCAGATTTCACATCCACCTTGTCCTCTGATGTTTCATTACTCTTTACCACTGCGGCCTGCAGATTGGTATCATTAGTCATCTGCGAAAATGCAGTGTCATCACCGGATTCATAGTTGTACACCATCTGTCTGCTATAGGCTCCTGCAATATTCGCATGAATTTCATCCCTTAGCTGTGCTGTGCTTTCATAATTGTTTGTATACACTGCAACTATCGTTGTTACAACAAGCCCTGCCGCCATGACCGAGCACACTATAAATGCCGCAAGCTTAAGCCACAGATTCCTTGATATTTTTTTCATATCATTCACCTTCCATTTTATAGTGCTTCACTTGACAAAGCTGTATCAAGCATGCACCTATTCAGCGTCCATTTTGTATCCGCGCCCCCAGATGACCTTTAAGTACCTTGGCTCAGCCGGATTTATCTCAACCTTTTCTCTGAGATGGCGTATATGTACCGCCACCGTGTTTTCTGTCCCATACGGCTCATCCTTCCAGACCTTTGCATATATCTGATTCGGCGAATACACCTCGCCCGGATGCTCCATGAGAAGCTTCAAAATATCGTACTCTGTACGTGTGAGATTTGCTGCCTCGCCATCAACTGTCACTGTCTTTGATTTGTCATCCAGCTCAATGCCGCCGATTATCAGCTTTCCTGCGCTTGTATTACCTGCGCCGAGAAGCATGTATCTCCTGATCTGCGACTTCACCCTCGCCTGCAGCTCTACCGGGTTAAACGGTTTCGTCACATAGTCGTCTGCTCCGACCGTGAGCCCGAGTACCTTGTCAGTGTCCTCACTTTTGGCAGTGAGCAGTATGACCGGCACATTAGAGATTTTTCTGATTTCCACCATCGCCTCTATGCCGTCCATGACAGGCATCATGATATCCATCAGGACAAGATGCACGTCATTGTGTTTTACTATATCGAGCGCCTCCAGCCCGTTTCGCGCCGTGATTACCTCGTAGCCATCGCTGGTCAAATAAATGCTGATTGCTGATACAATGTCTTTCTCATCATCACATACTAATACTTTATACATAATTGCCTCCGGAAGTTTTATGTTGGTCTTATTGTATCAATTGTAACATTAAAATCCAATTATGTAACACATTAAGATTTGTTTAAGAAATAATCTTAATGAAACTCAAAAGGAGCTCCGATTTACTGATATCAAATCGAAGCTTCTTTTCTTAGTTAGTTCATTATATTGGTTATTTACTATATTCGTTAATTTATTATTATGATTAAAGGTGTAAAATACCTTTTGACCCTCATATCATTATAATAACCGGTTGATTTGTTTACTAATATTGCTGTGCCAAGTTTACTTCGTCTGGAATTTCTTTGCCAATACCTTTGTCAGGATGTTGATTAAGAATACGATTACGAGAAGCACAACCGCAATTCCAAATGCCTGGTCGAATTTTCCTTCACTTGTCGCTGCAAGGTAGAGCTTGATGGTAAGTGTTCCACCTGACTGCATTATCTTTGAGAAATAACCGCTGGCAACCTTTGGAAGCATTCCTGCACTTCCTGCCGTAAAAAGGAGTGCTGCTGACTCACCTACTATTCGGCCGATTGCAAGGATAACACCTGTGATGATTCCCGGCATGGCTGACGGCAGCAGGATGGTGCGGATGGTGTGCCATTTTCCGGCTCCAAGTCCGACTGCTCCGTGTCTGTAGCTGTCCGGTACAGTTTTAAGCGCCTCCTGTGTATTTCTTGTGATGAGAGGCAGCACCATGAGTGTCAGTGTCAGTGAGCCTGTCAGGATACTGTAGCCAAAGCCTATTGTCTGTCCAAAGAACATCATTCCGAAGAGACCAAAGATGATTGACGGTATTCCTGCAAGTGTCTCTGTGGCAAACTCTATTGTGGATACGAGCTTACCCGGCTTTGCATACTCATTCAAGTACACGGCTGCTCCCACTCCGACAGGAGTTGCTATGAGCATGGTGATAATTATGATGTAAAGTGTATTGAGCAGGTTTCCCGCTATTCCGACAGTGCCTCTTAAGACGGATGTCTCGCTGGTCAGAAACTGCCAGTTTACCTGGCCGATTCCCCTGACAAATACATATATGATGATTCCCGCAAGCAGCACTACCGATAATGCCGCACACAGATATATGAAAAAGTATACTACATCATCGCCTATTCTACGGCGTTTTCCATTTATACTAGTCATTTTCCACAGCTCCTTTCTTTTTGAGTTTCATAAGGGTGAGATTGATTATCATGATAAACACAAAAAGCACAAGACCTACTGAGAAAAGCACCTGTCTGTGAAGTCCGCTGGCGTATCCCATCTCGCTGACGAGCTGTGTGGTAAGGAAACGCACTGAGTTGAACGGAAGTGGAAAGCTTACCGTTCCACCGGCTACCATGTTGATAGCCATCGCTTCTCCGAGCGCACGACCTATTCCGAGCACAATTCCTGTCATGATTCCTGACTTTGCTGCAGGAACCGTCACTTTAAATATTGTCTGTATCTTTGTTGCTCCAAGAGCAAGGGATGCCGCTCTCATCTGCTGCGGTACTGCCTGTATTGATGATACGCTCATGTTGATTACCGTAGGAAGAATCATGATTGCAAGCACTATGATTGCTGCAAGCAGATTTGATCCGCCGGTAAACTGATGTGTTGCTGAGTTTGCAAAAATATGTTTCTCCAGCTTGTATAATACCGGATTAAGTATCATAAGTCCTAAAAGTCCATAGATTACTGATGGAATGGCTGCAAGCAGCTCTACTGCCGGCTGCACTACCGCTGAGAGCTTTTTGTTTGACACCTCAGTGAGAAATACTGCCGTAAGAAGAGCAATCGGTACTCCTATGAGTATAGATACTGCTGTTCCTATGATGGATGTGAGGATTATGTACAATATTCCGTAGCTTGGGTCTGCCGCTGTCGGCGCCCATTTTGTTCCGAATAAGAGATTTAACACTCCGACCTTGAAAAATGCCGGTGCGCCTTTAAGGAACATATAAATTGTTATTGATAATACTGCGAATATTGCCACAACCGCACATACCGTGAATATTATTTTGGCAACATTCTCTACTATGGATTTATGTTTCATTTGATACTCCTTGTTTCAAAAAGTTCCCCAGGAAACCTGCCATTTCCTGAGGAAACCCTGTATCTTGTCGATATGTATTAATACTGATGTCTAATATCGATGTCTGTATTTTGTATTATTTTTTATACTTATACTTACTAGCGATGTCTCGTATCGATGTCTGTATTTTGTATTATTTTTATACTTATACATACTAGCGAGGTCTGTATTTCGTATCATTAATATGCCCGATAATTTCTACTGAGGAAGGATAAGGCCTACCTTCTTGATAACTGCCTGTCCCTCATCTGAGTTTACATAGTCAAACCAAGCTTTAACAATATCGTTCTGCTCGTCAATCTTGCCCTTTGTAGCCATTACGAATGGACGAGAAAGGAGATATTTGCCTGCTACAATGTTTTCCTCTGTTGCCTCTACTCCGTCAATTTTCATTGCTGTTACTGTATCATCAAGCACGTCAAGTGAAACATATCCGATTGCTCCTGGTGTTGAGCCTACCTTTGCAAGAACTGCTCCTGTTGAGTCAAGCTCCTGTGCATATTTGCACTGATCCTTTACATCAAGAAGCTCCTCGAAGGCTCCTCTTGTACCTGAAGCTGCCTCACGGCCGATTGCTACGATTGCCTCATCTTTTCCACCAAGGTCTTTCCAGTTTGAAATCTCACCTGTGTAGATTTTCTTTAAGTCATCTGATGTAAGCTCTGTTACTGAGTTGTCCTTGTCTGTGATTACTGCGATTCCATCGATTGCTACGATGTTTTCCTCAACGCCGTTTGCTTTCTCATCATCTGTAAGTGCTCTTGATGAATCTCCGATATCTACGCTTCCTGCTGTCACTGACTCGATTCCTGAACCAGAGCCTGTATACTCTACTGTTACTGTTACTCCAGGGTTTTTCTCCATGAATGACTCCTTGAGCGCCTCACAAAGCTTCTCCATTGAAGTACTTCCCGCAAGTGAAAGTGAACCGCTTAAGTTCTCATTTGATGTACCTTCATCTGCGCTTGTATCTGCATTGTTGTCTGCTCCGTCTGAGCTTGAACCACATCCTGTAAATGCTGCTGTCATCATTGTTGCAGCAGTTGCTAAAACTAAAAGTTTTTTCATACGATTTTTCATTTTAATTTCCTCTTTCATTTCTTTCTTGAATTTATTTCTTTGTTTGTTACAACTGATATAGTAATGGGGAAATGTAAAATGCAAAATCATTAGTGTGTAAAATGCATGTAAAAAAATATTTTTAATTTACAGTACGATTGTAAATTCATATCCTCCGGTGGCTGTACATCTGTTCTGCCGGATGGTGGCTCTTTGAGCGTGGGAGTCCCTTTATTTGTACTTTCATCTGCTGTATTGCCGAATGTATCTGTGTTTGCGTTTTCTGTATCTAAAAGATCCGGGAATGTTCCTCCGTTTCCGTCAATCAGCTTAAGACATGCATCCAACGCCTCGTTTGTACTTATATAGTTTGCAATGTTTATCGTGCCTACAATTGCAATAAGAACAATTGAAACTCATAACATTGCTATGGCTATAAATTTTCTTCGTAATTTTTTTAGCATTTTATCACCTGCACATTTTTTCTATTTCATGCTCTACATCCATTGGATCCAATGGACTTTCCGCTGTTTCATATGTCAATATAAGATTTTTTCCCTGATAATATCCATTTTCGTTATATTTCAATATCTTTCGATAAGCTTTATTTCGATAATCAGGATTGTCTATCAAGCCAAGATGCTCCCACAGAACTATGTCGCCATTTTTCTTCTCAACTGTAAAATCGGGATAATAAATACCATCTGAAATTTTAATCGCCTTCTCGTACTCAAACTTTATATTATTATCATACAAGGCTGTCGCAATAATTACTTCTGATTTTGACCGCACTATAATTCCCATTTTAGTATAAAACTTGAGTGCTTCAGGGTTAGGAACCTGTGTCTTTTCATTTGTCTCTTCATTGTCCTTCTTATCAACTGCTAAAAGTATACTTCTATAATGTTTTTGCTTCAACATTTTCTGGGCATAATCGGTTTTATATTTTTTCCGGGCCTTCCTGTTTGTCTCGAGTAGTCTGAGCTCATTTATTGTATCCTTCAAATAAAGCTCCAGATATTTTTTATTGACAAGATTTCTGATTTCTTTATCATTTTTCTTTGATAAATACTCTCTTCTGCCATTTTTCCAAACATACCATTTAACATTTCCATCCTTTTGTGTTGGATAGATTGTCCCTTCCTCAGTGATGGTCTCCAGCCTTTCCTGAATCTCTAATATCTCACTTTCCAACCAATGGATTCTATTATCTATTGAACTTATTTTATTTTCCTCCTAACTCTTTGCATCATGTGATGCCATGTATGTGATTCTAACAGTAATTCAATTGTTTTTGTGGGGAATATGATAAATGAAAGCTGTCATTTATCTTCAAAAGTGGAGATTATGGTCTCCATTTGTTTGATAGCACCATATAAATATAGAAACCGACTATAGTTTGGAGCTGTTTTATGATTTTAATGGATTTCAGCTACTTTTTCCTGCTCTTTTCTGGCTTTTTGGGCGGGGTTTGGGGTGCTGTTTTGGGGATTTCTGCGATTTCAGCTACTTTTTCCTGCTCTTTTCCAGCTTTTTGGGCGGGTTTGGGATGCTGTTTGGGGAATTTCTGCGGTTTCAGCTACTTTTTCCTGCTCTTTTCAAGCTTTTTGGCTGGGTTTGGGGTGCTGTTTTAGAAATTTTAGGAATTACAGCTCCACAAGGCCCGCTTGCTATGCTACCAACCTATGGCTATTGTACATTATGATAATTTAAAAATCCAGTATTTTCTAAATAAAAAGACAAAAAATATGAATTTTCAGAAAAAATAAAAATAATTACTGCTCAAGATTCATAGGTGCCCCTGCCATATGGAAACATTTCTACCCAAATATTATGATTAAAGGTTCAAAAGGTATCATCGATGCATGCTTGCATGCAATTCGATGTATACCTTAGTGACACGCACCACACCGAGAAAGTAGCAATTTGCTGCGGGGACGCAGAAAATTAGCGGACTTCGAGGTGTAGTCAGATTATGGAAATGCGTAGCATGTAGCAATCTGATTAATCATAAATGAGGGGCAAAATACCTTTTGCCCCTCATATCATTATTATCTTGTATGAATAAAATAAACTATGCATTATTGCTTTCTATGAATGAAATAAACTATGCATTATTGCTTTCTATGAATGAAATAAACTCAGCAGCATTTCTCGGTTTTGAGAAATAATAACCCTGAATGTAATCTATTCCAAGCTCATCCAGCTTTGCAAACTGCTCCTTCTCCTCGATTCCCTCAGAAACAATCTCAAGCTTTAGCTTTTGAATCATGCCCATTGCGGCATCCATAACCGGCTTGCCCTTTCCGTTGTCAAAATATGCATTTGTCATGCCTCTGTCAAACTTCACAATGTCAATCGGCATATCAACAATATAGCTTAAATTTGACTGACCTGTGCCAAAATCATCCAGCGCAAACCTCACTCCCACCTTACGCAGGGCGTTCATATTATCAAGCAGTATCTTTTTTTCAGTGATAGATGCAGACTCTGTAATCTCAAGCACAATATCATTTGCATCCACATGATATTTCTCCATAATTGCAATAAAATCCTGCGCTAAATGGTCATAAGCACACTGCACCACTGACAGGTTGCATTCAATATACTCAATTCCCATCGCATGTATATCATGCTGTACAATAAATCTGCACACTTTCTCAAACACGCGCTCTCCAAGCCTTAAAATGAGTCCCCGCTTCTCAGCTACAGCAATAAACCTGCCCGGAGGTATGATATTTCCCTCGCGCGACCTTATTCTGACAAGCGCCTCCGCAGAGGTGAATTTATTCGTTTTAGTGTTATAAATTGGCTGGTAAAATACCTCTACACGGTTATCGCGCAATGCCTCTATTATCTCATTTTCAACCGAATTTTCATCATATATGTGCTCAATGACTTCATTATTTATGAGCATCACGCCGCGCCCCGTAAACTCAGCTCTGTTACGCTTGGCATATTGAAAAAGCCCCAGTATATCCGATGGTCTCCGCACAAGCTCAGTAGACCTTAGATAATATATCTCCCCAAACAGCATCGTCATATTGTCACCGCCCCATGGCTTGTCGAACCTGCGTTCCAATATTCCGATTGTTTTTTCTGCACAATCAGTATTCTCAAAAACCAGCAGATACTCGTTTGCAGAGCTTCTAAAAACATAATTATCAGGCAGCTTATTTATAAAAGAAACCACCTCATAAAAAATACTTTTTTCCATCTCGCGGGTGAAAAAATCCTTTTCATTGCTTCCATAGCGAATACACACTATCGATACATCATTCCCCTGTCCATATGCCTCCTTCATGTATTCAAAAAGGGCATTGAGATTGAAAAATCCTGTATCCCTGTCAATATTTGCCATCGGATTTTCAAGCATAATAAAAAGGATAAGCACACCTATCACACTCGCAAAGCTGACAATCAATATTTTTTTATCTATAAACTGAATAACCGCCGATATAAACATAAGAGCCACCCAGACCTGCATGCTCTTTCTTCTTCTCGGATTTATAGCCTGACTGTATTTTTTTGTCAGCATTAGAATAAGCGCCAGCAGAATTACAGTTACTGCATATGTTATAATAACAGCCGGACCATATGTATAAACTATATTATCCGAATCATAAATTTTAATCGGTACGACCATTATCAGAATATCAGTTAAGATTCCAAATATCCACAGCCGCTTTCTCCACTTGCGCTCAAGCTCTTTTTTCCTGAAAATATCCACGCATATATACCAGAAGGCCACCATGGCAACCCATGTAACCGTCCAGAGATATAATTTGCAGATAATATTGGTAGCAGTATGAGGATATCCGCTTCTTTTTTCAATTGCAACAAGTGCGAAAATATCAAAGAAAAGTGACAGCAAGCCTGCAATCCATACCTCAACAAAAGCCTTCGATGTATGTAATATAATCTTTTTCTGCGAAATATAAAAATACATTATTACGAACATCACCGCAATGGCACACATTTGTGAAACAATATTCATATCCCCTATTTCCTGAACCTTTCCTAAATCAGGCCAATACACTAGTACTATTTTACCGTTATTTTACCAATAAAGCAATATATTGTTTTGATTTACAAAGAACTAAATAAAAAAGTTACTATTCACACTGAACGGTAACAAAAAAACACGCTATGCGCGTGCTCCAAAATAATACAGTCGGTAACTATTCAGATACATACATAAATAAATCGGCGTGACAAGATTCGAACTTGCGACCTCTACGTCCCGAACGTAGCGCTCTACCAAACTGAGCCACACGCCGTCTGCAATTCGTTTTGCAACTATTAAATAATATCACAATGTATAAATTTTGTCTACCCCATAATATATATTTATGGTATGATTTATGCTGTATAAGATGATAAAAATTTACACTATTGTGCCCAGCCTCACAGCGAGGTATCATACCCATGGCAGAACTGTAATTTAATCACGTAATTATTTTCTTTATACTATGAAGCCGGCCCGACAGCGCAGCGATCGGCTTAGCACCACGGTATATAAATTATAAGGAGAATATCATGACAAATCAGACAAATCACACCAATCACATAAATCACATAAATAAAACAGCTATAATAACCGGAGCTTCACGCGGTATCGGTGCCGCCATTGCCAAAAAGCTGGCTTCCTGTGGCTATAACCTCTCACTTTGCTGCCGCAATTCATCTGACAGGCTAAAGGCACTGGCTGATGAGCTTCACTGTGCATACGGAATTGAGGTGCTATGCTACACCGGAAATGTAGGAGACTTTTTCTTTGCCAAGGATATGGTTACGAATACCATTTCCCATTTTGGCCATATAGATGTGCTCATTAACAATGCCGGCATATCGCATATCGGGCTGCTGAGCGACATGACGCCGGAGGAATGGAACAATATCGTGGCGATAAATCTGACCGGTGTTTTCAACTTTACAAAGCTCGTCATCCCTTATATGGTTGCCGATAAATGTGGCCGCATACTACAGATTTCCTCTGTCTGGGGCAATGTCGGAGCATCCTGCGAGGTGGCATACTCAGCCTGCAAGGGCGGTATAAATGCATTTACCAAGGCACTCGGCAAGGAGCTTGCGCCATCGCATATTCCGGTAAATGCCATAGCCTGCGGTGTCATAGATACCGATATGAACCGCTGCTTTGATGAGACAGAACGCGCTGAGCTTGCCGATGAAATCCCTGCCGGACGCTTTGCCACAGCCTGTGAGGTCGCAGATATGGCTTACTCCGTCATCACTGCACCTGATTACCTCACAGGACAGATAATCACTTTTGATGGTGGCTGGATTTAAAATTGTAATTTTAATTTTTTATTTTTCGTAATTTTTAGATATTTGTTGATTTTTGTAATTATTGTGTTACAATTCATTTATGAGCAGTATAAATAACTTTCTATTAGAAAAGCAACTATCAACCATTAGTACAACTGTGCCTGACAGGCTTGATTATCTGATGAGGCTCCACAACCTGACCAACATTGCTCTTTCTGAAATCATGTGCTGTGCAGAATCAACTATTTCAGGCTACAGGACAGGCCGTAGAGTGCCTGACATTTTTGTCATTTGCCATTTAAGTACAATTTTTGGTGTCACACCCAATTATTTTCTTGGATTCACAGACGAAATTTGTCCAACTCACAACTGATTATGTGATATATACAATGCCTTCTGGTATCACTTCATAACCATCACAGGCTACTGATGCAAATGTCACATAAAATATATTGAAAAATGAAAGGGGGAAATGTTACAGTCTAAGCCAAAACCGTAACAAAAAACAGCCCGGTGCACATATCACAATGTGTTCCGGGCTGCAGATTTTATTGTTATTCTGCCACAAGTATTATCGTGGTTCTTGCAGGAACTCTTATGGTGTTGACACCCAAAAGCTCTGTCTTTGCCGTGAAGTCCTCTCCGTCAAAATACTCTGCATTGGTGTTGGTGTCCACATGCCAGTGTTTTCCGTTCGGAAGCACCGGAAGCTGCATCACAAGCGGCTCCCAATATGCATTCATGCAATAGAATACAATATCATCCTCCGTGTCCTCCTCATTTCTTCCGGCATACATGATGCCGATAAGCTTCGTCTTGTAATCAGTCGAGGCATTGAACGGTGTACCGTTGTGCACACTGATTTCCGGGAACTGGCAGGATGAAGGCTTTGTCATCTTTCTGAGTATAGGATGCTCTTTCCTGAACTGAATCATATGACGCACGAAATCATGGATTTCCTTGAATTCCTCAAGCCTGCTCCAGTCGAGCCATGAAATGATATTGTCCTGGCAATACGCATTGTTGTTTCCAAACTGGGTGTTACAGAACTCATCGCCCGCAAAAAACATTGCCGGGCCACGGCTGCACAAAAGCGCTGCAAATGCATTCTTTATAAGGCGCCTTCTAAGTCCGTTTACATTTGGATCATCTGTCTCACCCTCTGCGCCACAGTTCCAGCTATGTCCGTTGTTGTCTCCGTCTGTGTTATTCCAGCCGTTTTTCTCATTGTGCTTTTCATTGTATGAGTAAAGGTCATACAGTGTAAAGCCGTCATGACAGGTCATGAAATTGACTGATGCCTTGTGTCCTCTGCTCTCCGGGCTGTAAAGGTCGCGTGAGCCGGTGATACGTGTGATGGCATTTCCCGCCATACCGTCATCGCCCTTTAAAAAGCTTCTCATGTCATCCCTGTATCTGCCGTTCCACTCAGCCCATCTGTTCCATGACGGGAAGCTTCCCACCTGATACAGTCCGCCTGCATCCCAGGCCTCTGCGATGAGCTTCATCTTGCCAAGTACCGGGTCGAATGCCAGCGACTCAAGAATCGGCGGATTGGCCATAGGTGCACCGTTTTGGTCTCTTCCGAGAATGGAAGCCAGGTCAAATCTGAAGCCATCCACTCTGTACTCAATGGCCCAGTGTCTCAGACAGTCTATGATAAAGCTACGCACAACAGGATGATTACAGTTCATAACGTTTCCACAGCCACTGAAATTGTAGTAGTGTGCATCCGGTGTAAGCATATAGTACACGTTATTGTCTATTCCCTTGAAGGAGAAGCACGGTCCCATCTCATTTCCCTCAGCGGTATGGTTGAACACCACATCAAGAATGACCTCTATGCCATTTTCCTTTAAAGCCTTTATCAACGATTTCAGCTCGTCTCCCTCGTGGTTGTGCTCCTCGTTGAAGGCATAGCTGGTATTCGGTGCAAAAAATGATACTGTGTTGTAGCCCCAGTAATTGTAAAGCTGCACACCATCGACCACTCTCGCGCTCTCCATCTCATCAAATTCAAAAATCGGCATGAGCTCCACTGCATTTATTCCAAGGTCCTTAAGATACGGAATCTTATCCTTCAAACCGGCAAATGTACCCGGTGCGCTGACTCCAGATGACTTATCCTTTGTATAGCCCCTCACATGTGTCTCATAAATCACAAGGTCCTCAAAGGGTTGCTCAAGCTGCTTTATGTTGCCCCAGTCAAAGTTGCTTTTTACAACTCTGGCTCTGTACTCAAAATCCTTGCCAACCTCCGGCTTTTCTCCCCATTTTCGCTGTCCAGTGACCGCTCTGGAATATGGGTCTAAAAGGACATTTTCCTCGTTAAACAAAAGTCCCTTTGCCGGCTCATAAGGTCCGTCAAACGAAAATGCATACTCAAATTCATCCGGCTTTATATCAAAAACAAGCATGGAGTAGGTATCTCCTATCCTATATGAATCAGGAAACGGAATCCTCGCATACGGCTTTGATGCCTGTGGCTTGAACAATAAAAGAGTGCACCTTGTTGCTCCATGGGAATTGATGGTAAAGCTCACTCCGTTCGATGCCACGCACGCTCCGTACATTCTGAAAAAGCCCGGACGTATCTTAAATCCCTCTACCACATCAAGCGGCAGCAGGCCTGTATTTACTACATCCTCATGCTTTTCTTCTTTACTGCGCTCTCTCCACATATACATATTGCTCTTTGCTCCCTTACTATATTTGTATGATGGTACATGCTATTTGTTGCATGACTGCTTTTTATCTTAATTCGTTAAAAAATCGTAACTGTTCAGTACCTTCACAGTTGCAAAATCTGCTATTAATTTACATGCAGCTTTCCAAGCTGATCAATCTCTATATTACTACAATTTTGTGAATATGTGTTCATTAAATTGCATATCTCCTGAGCTTTTTCGCCCGAAGCCACTGTCGGCCTGAAATCATTGTATGAGCTTACGCTGCTTAAGGTGCATGGAATAATCTGCGCATCTATGCCCGGCTGCAATTCACCATTTATCAGAGTAAATGCCTGCTGATAAATCGCCGTGTTCTTGTCTGCCGGATTTTTATTGCCTCCGAAGCAGAAATTTCCAAGACTGTAGCATATCATTTTGCCGTTATAGACCTCCATCCCCTGCAGTACATGAGGGTGGTTTCCGACTACCAGGTCTGCTCCCCAGTCGATGATACGATGTGCTGCCGCCTGCTGATAGTCATTAGGGTAATGGTCACCCTCTATGCCCCAGTGACAGCATGCGATAACTATCGCCGCTCCCTGTTCACGAAGCTGCGCTATACCGTTTTGGATATATGCCTCTCGGTCACCGTTTTGTGACAAAAGGCTGACCGACACTATTCCAATCCTTGTCCCATCAGCCGTCTCGTAAATACCGGTATGATCATTGAAGCCATACACTATCCCGGCATTGTCGAGCACATTTCTCGTATCGTCAAGTCCCTGCTGTCCATAGTCGTATGTGTGATTATTTCCAAGACTGCAGGCCTCGATGGAGCTGCCCGTCATAATTCCGATGTAGCCTGGCTTTCCTTTAAGGTTCCAGCGCTTTTCTACGCGCTCCGTCGCATCCGATAGCACACACTCCAGATTGATGAGTGTCATATCGTCAGCCTCAAAAATATCTCTCACACCGCCGAAAAAGTAGTCCTGTCCCTTTGAGTCATAATAAGAATTAAAGCTTCCGTCATAGCTTTGCTCCTGATTGTTGCCGAGTGTACAGTCTCCTGTAGCCGTAATCACTATGGTTGACATCTGTGGCTGCTGTGTATCCGCTTCTGTTGCATCAGCTTTGGTTGCATCAGACTGTGTACTCTCTGTACCTTCTGCCGTACTGTCAACTGCGTTATCCTCTGCTTTTCCGGCATCCGATGTGTCTCTAACTACATCAACGCCATTCCGGTTAGAGGCTTCCTTTATATTATCTCCAATATATTCTTTTCCTATGAGCGCTCCCGCCATAATGATGCATAAAACCAAAAGCACACATAATAGAATTTTTAATCCCTTGTTTTTCATAGTTCTCCTCATATGTAATCTTATACTGTGTTGTATTTGAAAAAGTTTTATTCAGAATCACCACACACCCTTAAAATATCAACCGTGTGCGCACTTGCTCCCATCAGGTCTGCTCTCTCACATGTTGAAAGATGATACTGTACAAACATATCAAACTCTTCCTCGTCAAGAGCATTCAAAAATGGCCTGATATAATTTGCCGCGCCATCGGCTGCTATTATCTTTTCGCGTGTAAGGGCTGCCTGTGCATTTAATGCCTCTATATCTTCTAATCGGACAAAACTGTACAAATCATTAGCTTTTTCTGTACAATGGAAGCTCTCATCCAGCATTCCGCCCTCTATGCCCTCTTTTATATGCTTCTCCTTTATGGCATAGGTTATCACGCTGTACTCATTCATAATGTATGCCACAAGTATGTAACCACCAGGTTTTGTCACCCTTTTTGCCTCATTCAATGCGGCAAGCTTTTCCTCTGCCGACTTCAGATGATACATCGGTCCGAATACGAGTGTGAGGTCAAATTCATCGTTTCCAAACTTTTTAAGCTTTGTGGCATTACCCTGGTATGCCTTTACTTTATCGCTCTTTTGCTTCAGTCTGCCGAGGTTATGCTTAACTAACTCAAGTGCCGTCACATCATAGCCTTCCTCGGCAAGAGGCACTGAATATCTGCCTGTTCCCGCACCGACATCCAGGATTTTGATCTGTGAGCGAAGATCAAGCTGCTTCTCATTCATCAAGCTGCCAAGACAATCGTGTATATACTTCATGGAGGTGATAAACTCTACCCTGCCGTGACGGCTGTTCAGGCGCTTTTCCTCGTTAAATTTGTTATAGTATTCTTCTAATTCTGTCACGTATATTCCTCCCTGTATTATTCTTCGATATGCTCACGTCCCTGCGCAATGATTGTGCGCACATGTCCGTCGGCAAGTGAATAAAACACTGATTTTCCCTCACGTCTGCTGTTTACGAGCTTGTTTGCCTTTAATATTCTAAGCTGGTGTGATATGGCGGACTGTGTCATGTTGAGCACCTTTGCAAGGTCGCAGACGCATACCTCCGCTTCAAACAACACAAAGAGGATTCTGATTCTGGTGGAGTCGCCAAATACCTTAAAAAGCTCTGCAAGGTCGTAGAGCTCGGTTTCCTCCGGCATTGTATCATTTACTATTTTCAGAAGATCTTCGTGGATTTCGTTGCAGTCGCAGCATTCTATCTGTTCATTTATGTTTTCGCTCATGATGGTGTCCTTTCTGCGTTATTTTTTCATTATTTTTGCGTTATTTTTACTTTATTGGCTATGGGGCGGGTGCTCCGCATAAATTGCATGTGCCTTCGCTCAGTATTTCGATATTAAGACTCTGTAGGAATTATGATTTCAGGTTTTGGCTATAGGACGCAACCGGCTTTTAGCGCCGTCCGTGGCGCTAACGCCTTGTCCGTGCGTCCATGCACGGACATTGCTGTGTTGTGACATAATTCCAACAGACTCTAAATATCTCCATATTCGCGATGTCACATGCAATTTCTGCAAGCACCCTTTGGTTTTGGCTCATTGAAGGGTATGGACGCGTCGTATTGGCAGGAGCGTAACTGCTCAGTGCCTTCGCAGTTACGGGGCTGGTCCGGATGCGTGTGGGGGCACTGCAGGAATTTACTTAGCTTTTGTTTATTAGCTATTGCCGTTTAATTGTCTTTTGTTACTGTCACACTTTCGTGTGAACAGTAACTTCTTTTATTATACGCGAAAGACAGAGTGCACCTCTTGGGTGCATTCTGTCCGGTATTTTTTATATAGTAGTTTTATGGCATTTTGATATCTGCATTTTGATATCTGCATTTTGATATCTGCTCTTTGAGCTCTACCTTTTTAGAGCTTGTGTACGAATAATGCGCGGATTGCATTTAGCACTGCTATCACCATTACTCCTACGTCTGCAAATATCGCGAGCCACATATTGGCTATTCCGACTGCTCCGAGCACGAGGCAGATCAGCTTGATGCCTATTGCGAAGTATGTGTTTTCATATACTATTCGCAGGCATTTGCGCGATATTTTTATTGCTTTTGCTATCTTTAGCGGATCATCATCCATGAGGACGATATCTGCGGCTTCGATTGCTGCATCTGAGCCCATGGCGCCCATTGCAATTCCGATATCCGCTCTTGAGAGCACCGGTGCATCGTTAATTCCGTCTCCGACGAAGGCGAGCTTTTCTTTGCTGCCCTTTTTCGCAAGCAGTTCTTCTACCTTTGCTACTTTATCACCCGGTAATAGCTCACTGTATACTTCATCAATTCCCAGCTCGGCCGCTACTGAGTCGGCTACTGTCCTTGAATCGCCTGTAAGCATTATTGTACCTTTTATTCCGGCTTTTTTCAATGCCTTTATTGCTGCCGCTGAGGTTGGTTTTATCTTATCTGAAATAAGGATATAGCCCTCATAGCTGCCGTCTATTGCGATATGGACTATGGTGCCGACCTTGTCAGTTTCACTGTAGCTTAAGCCCAGCTTTTTCATAAGCTTGTAGTTTCCTGCAGCTACAGATACGCCATCTACCTTTGCGGTGATTCCGTGGCCGCTGATTTCCTCAATGTCTGTCACGCGGGTTCTGTCGATTTCCTTTCCATACGCCTTCTGTAAGCTCCTGCTGATTGGGTGCGATGAGCTGCTCTCTGCGAGTGCTGCGTACTCGAGCACCTTTTCTCTATCGAGCGTATTGTCGTAGACTCCTGCCACCTCGAAAACGCCCTCTGTCATGGTGCCGGTCTTGTCAAATACAACGTATCTGGTCTGTGATAAGGTCTCAAGATAGTTTGAGCCCTTTACAAGAACACCCTCGCGGCTGGCGCCTCCGATTCCTGCAAAAAAGCTGAGCGGAATACTGATGACCAGCGCGCACGGACAGCTTATTACAAGGAAGGTAAGTGCCCTGTATATCCATATGCCCCACTGTGGTGCGGCTGACATGAAAAGTATTCTGACAAGCGGTGGCAGTATCGCAAGTGCAAGTGCACTGTAGCAGACTGCCGGAGTGTAATACTTGGCAAATTTTGATATGAAGTTTTCTGATTTTGATTTCTTTGAGCTTGAATTTTCAACGAGGTCAAGTATCTTTGAAACCGTAGATTCGCCAAACTCTTTGGTCGTTTTAATCTTTAAAACCCCGGACATATTGATGCATCCGCTGATTATCTCATCACCGCATTTTGCATCCCTCGGCACGCTCTCACCTGTAAGCGCGCTGGTGTTTAATGTAGATGAGCCCTCAACTATCACACCGTCGATAGGAACCTTTTCACCGGGCTGTACCACGATTACTGAGCCGATAGCAACCTCATCAGGGTCAACCTGGGTGAGCTTTCCGTCCACCTCGATATTGGCATAGTCTGGTCTGATGTCCATGAGCTCGCTGATATTCTTACGGCTCTTTCCGACTGCATAGCTCTGAAACAGCTCTCCTATCTGGTAGAAGAGCATAACGGCTATAGCCTCTGTATAGTCACCATTCTCATAAAGTGCAACCGCTATCGCACCCACAGTGGCAACCGCCATCAGGAAATTTTCATCAAATACCTGCTTGTTTTTGATTCCCTTAAATGCTTTTTTCAGGATATCGTATCCTATAACCAGATAAGGGACCATGTAAAGCAGGAACCTGATAATTCCCTTAACCGGTATGAAATGTAATATAATCATGAGTACCGCTGCGATTATGATACGCGCAAGTACTTTTTTCTGCTTTTTATTCATACGCCATAGCTCCATTCATTATAATCTCTTGATAATCGCCCTTACTATAGCGCAGGCATTGAAATAATAACATTTGTCATTCCTGCGCCCGGCAATTTATAAGAAAATCTCGCAGTCGTCCTCTACCTTTTTACAGTTCTTAAGAACCTCCTGCATAACCGCCTTTGCATCCTGTCCCTCTTCAAACTCAACGCTCATCTTGAGTGTCATGAAATTGACTGTAGCATCCTTTACACCTGCTGTATTCTTTGCGGCATCCTCCATCTTGTTGGCGCAGTTAGCGCAGTCTACATCGATTTTGTAAGTCTTCTTCATAGTGGTGTTCTCCTTATTTTCATGAATTATTTGTTTTACTGTACGTTTTTATTGAACATATGAATGATTGTTCATATGTTAATTTTATTATAGCACCTTTTGCACTGTTGTCAATACACAATGTGCATCTACACAAAATTTATTCACATACCCTAATCACATAATTAATCTCATAGTTTATGATTCAGGCTTCATCTGTGATATTTTCTTTCCAGCTGCTTCCCTCTTCTATCCCATTTGCCGTAAGCCATTCATCCTCAACCTCTACATGACGCTGTCTGCCGTTTTCGTCCTCGAGATAAACCACGCATTTTGCTTTTGCGCCATCCGCTCTTTCCTCACAGCCAAAATCAGCCTCATATATGTGTGTTACCGTATACATCTTCACTCTACCTTCTTTCATATGATTTTGCATGACATAAATATATAGAAACTTCCCACATGTACAGGTGGATGTATCCACTCTAAATATCATGTGGGAAGCTGTTTATCAACTATATTTATGATTAGAGGGGCAAAATACCTTTTGACCCTTTAATCATAATGCTGCTTTAATCGCCGCAAGCAGCTCATCATATGTCTCATATGCAGGAAGCTCAGGGTAGTCCTTCTTGATGGCATCTGTGCTTCTGAAAAGGAAGCCTGCCTTGCTTGCCTGTATCATGCCTAAATCATTGTGGCTGTCACCGCTTGCGATGGTATCGTATCCGATAGACTGCAGTGCCTTTACAGTTGTAAGCTTTGACTGCTCACATCTCATTCTAAAGCCTGTAATCTCGCCATCTTCAGCAACCTCAAGCTCGTTACAAAAGATTGTCGGCCAGCCGAGCTTCTTCATGAGCGGGCCTGCAAACTGTGAAAATGTATCACTGATGATGATTACCTGTGTGATTGAACGAAGCTCATCCAAAAACTCCTTTGCGCCAGGCATTGGATCTATCTTTGCGATTGTCTCCTGGATTTCTTTTAATCCGAGTCCGTGCTCCTTTAAAATATTTATTCTATAGTTCATAAGCTTATCATAATCAGGCTCATCTCTTGTTGTCTTTTCAAGCTCAGGAATGCCTGTCTCCTTTGCAAATGCAATCCAGATTTCAGGTACCAATACTCCCTCAAGGTCTAAGCATACAATATTCATTTTGATTCCTCCGTGTGTTTTATTCTGTGGATTTCGATGAAGCTCAATATACTTGTCAGGTAACTATTTAAGCAGCCTTGAATAGTTACCTGATATTCAGTTCACCGATTTAATCCAGTAAAGTATATCATACAAGACGACTGTCTACAATAGAATTATGTGTGATTTTCAAAGGATTTTTCAGTAAATATTATTACCGTCCATTACGCTCGCTGGCTTTTGCACGCGTACCGGCTTCCGCAGAGAAGACGCCCTCATCATCTATGATATTTCCGCTCTCAACATGCTTTTTCAGTATATTGTTAAACGCATAATCCCAGATTTTCTCTGAGCCAAGTGCTGTGCGCTTATTTCTGCCGAGTATCTGCGACAGCTTTACACTGTGCTCACGCCATGAAAGCCCGTCCGATGCATCGTTTAGGAGCATTGGCTGGATATTGTCCATGGTACGGGCAAATCTGGCTTCCGGTGTCTGCTGCGCCTCAAATTCCTCCCACAGCTCTAAAAGCGGCTCGCCCTGTTCCTTTGGCAAGAGTCCGTATATACGCTCCGCCGCCTTCTGCTCACGCTCATGCTGTGTGGCCTTGCCTGCCTCATCATAGGCATATGTGTCTCCTGCGTCAATCTCTACTATGTCGTGTATCAAAAGCATTCCTACTGTCTTTAGCACGTCTATCTTCTCATTGGCATACTCACTCAAGAGCATGGTCATGATAGCCATATGCCAGGCATGCTCCGCATCATTTTCCTTGCGGCTTGCATCAGCTAAATAAGTCTGGCGGAATATCTCCTTTTCCTTGTCGATTTCTCTGATGAAATCAAGCTGTTTTTCTAATCTTTCTTTTTGCTGCATCATTTTACTTGTTCCTTCTTCCTATCCTATCCGATTTTTAAATATGGTCTCAAGTGTTTAATCAATTCATGTACTTTTGTGCCTGGAGCTGAACTTGCAGGAGTTTTTCCTTCATTCATTGCATCCAAGCGTTCAGCATTTGTTATTGCAAAATCCATGAAAGGTCTCAGAATTTGGAACATATCTGCCCTTCCCTTTGAATATTCTCCCTGTCCAATATTCTTTAACCATTCAGATAGTTTTGGCCAGTAATCACTTCTATGAATATCTGACTGAACAAAACTGAAATGAAGCAAAAACCAAAGTTCAATACACTGATTTGACCAGATAGCATGATATTGTGTTTCCTCTGTAGACATATTAATGCATAATTCATTTGTTTTATTGATGCGTTTTGCCGGAAAATCATCAGTATCATAGACTATCCAGACATGCTTATATCCATTCGGATTGTTCATGACCAGATTCATTGCCTTATCCAAAAGACTAAGCGTATTGTCTCCTGCACCATGAATGTCAAGCTGAATTTTATCTCGATACTGACTGTTTATGATTGTCCTGATTGCTTCGAAATACTGTGGTTCTGTTTCAGTTCCTTCTGTTACTATCAAATGGTACTCTGGACATATCAATATATTCTTATCTCGTCGCGGTTTCATCCAACTCTTTCCTAAATCACTTTTCTTCGGAGGTTTTAAACTCATTACCAATCTCCTCCTGCCAGCATATTTGTCAGATATGGATCTGCACCATAACGCCCTTCCAGATATTGTTTATCATAGGCTGCAGTACTATTTACTCGTTCATTGTTTTCTCTTCTGATTTCATATAGGGAATATATTTCACTTTCGTGCCTTTCATTTTCTGCCGCAAACCAAATTTCATCCCGTCTGAAAACTGTATTTTTCATTGTTGTCATATCATGGGAAGTAAAAAGTAACTGCGCTCCCTTTTTGTTTACATTCTTATTCTTAAACAATGAAATTACATAACGAAGCAGCTTAGGATGCAATTTTGCATCCAATTCATCAATAATCACCAGCCGTCCTTCTTGCAGTGCTAACAAAATCACAGGTAATGCCGCGATCATTTTCTTTGTTCCATCTGACTCATCATTAAAACTTAATTCATAAATCTTTCCCTCTATCATACGCTGCGTATACAGTTCATGATTTTCTTCATCATACCGATAACCTGATACATCAATATCAACATCATTTAGTGCACGAACAATTTTCTTTCGATATGATTCATCATCAGAAAACATTATTTGTCTGTCTGCAATCGGATTTGCATAGTTTTTGACAATGCATGATTCAAACCACTTCTGAACTTCCACAATTACCGGTATATCATAGTTGATTGCCAGAAAAGATAAATATGGCATCTTGGGGTTTACCGAGCGGTTAATACTCGCTTTATTGATGCTTGCACCCAATGTAATTTCAGCACCTTCCCTATCAAAAACCATACCCGTTCTCTTTCCACCAATGGATTTCCAATACAGAGATTCTTCAACAATGTCATCCCCGCATATTGATAAGTTGTACCTGTATTCATTTTTTCCCTGTCGGAAATACACTTCAAATTCTGTCGGCATTTTCCTAGATATTTCATTAAAATAGAATGGTGCCGCACTTATCTTCTGCTGAATAATAATCTTTTCTCTTGCCTTCTCCAATTCATATATCGGCTTAACCACTGTAGAAATCAAACATGAAAGAGCTAGTAACAGATTGGTTTTCCCGCCACCATTCGGACCATATATAACCCCTACGGGAAGAAGTGCATCTGCTTTCTCGCTTTTTAACAACGATTCTGAAAACTCCGGAATAGATGTTGCCTGAAAATCGAATGTTGTTGTTTCTTTATATGATTTAAAATTTTTAAAAGAAAATTGACACAGCATCCTGATATTCCTCCCTCTGAACTGTCTTATTTGCACTTATTATATAATTAATATATTCGCTTTTCAAGTTTTATACCCATATTTCATAAATTTTATTTTTGAAATATGGGTATAAAAGTCATTTTTCTGATTTTATAATATTATTTTAAGTTTCCTTAGAAAATCTCCTTTACATACATAAAAATACAATGCCTCTACAGCGCATCCTTCATTGCTTTAACATACTCACCGACATACTTTGGTGAGGCCTCACCATACTCATCGATTATCTTTATGATGGCAGAGCCCACAATGGCACCATCCGAGATATCTGCCATCTTCTTTGCCTGCTTGGGTGTTGAAATGCCAAAACCGATAGCACATGGCACATCTGTGTTTTCTCTGATTACCTTGACTATTGAAGCCAGATCTGTCTTAATCTCGCTTCTTGTACCGGTGACTCCGAGGCTTGAAATCACATAGATGAAGCCGGTTGCCTCCTTTGCTATCATCGCAATTCGATCCTTTGATGTAGGTGCGATAAATGAAATAAGGTCCACATCATATTTCTCACAGAGTGGTAAAAACTCTTCCTTTTCCTCATATGGGATATCCGGCAGAATGAGTCCGTCAATGCCTATTTCCTTACATGTGCTGATAAACTTTTCTGCACCGTATGAGTAAACCACATTTGCATATGTCATGAAAACCATAGGGATTGTGACATCTTTTCTCAAATCTCTCACAAGGTCAAAAACCTTGTCTGTTGTAACTCCGGCTGCAAGTGCCTTTATGTTGGCGCCCTGGATTACAGGTCCCTCTGCTGTAGGATCAGAGAATGGAATTCCAAGCTCTATAAGGTCTGCGCCGTTTGCAACAGCTTCTCTTACGATTTTTGCAGTTGTCTCTAAATTTGGATCACCACAGGTGATAAATGGTATAAATGCCTTGCCGTTTTCAAACGCACTTCTTATCTTACTCATAAATATTCTCCCCTCTGTATCTTGCTATTGCCGCGCAGTCCTTGTCGCCTCTGCCTGAAACAGTAACAACGATTATCTTGTCCTTGTCCATTGCAGGCGCCAGCTTCATGGCATATGCCACTGCATGTGATGACTCGATTGCAGGGATGATTCCCTCTGTCTTTGCGAGGTATTCAAAAGCATTTACCGCTTCATCATCTGTTACCGGTACATATTTTGCTCTTCCGATATCGTGCAGATATGCATGCTCCGGTCCGACTCCCGGATAGTCAAGTCCTGCAGAAATTGAATAAACCGGAGCGATCTGTCCGTATTTATCCTGACAGAAATATGACTTCATGCCGTGGAAAATACCAAGACGGCCTGTATTTACTGTAGCTGCAGTCTCAAAGGTATCTATTCCTCTTCCTGCTGCCTCGCAGCCGATGAGCTCTACACCCTCATCCTCTATGAAGTTGTAAAAGCTTCCGATGGCATTTGAGCCGCCGCCCACACATGCGATGACCGCATCAGGCAGTCTGTGCTCCTTTTCAAGCATCTGCTCCTTGATTTCCTTTGAGATGACCGCCTGGAAATCTCTTACGATGGTAGGGAACGGATGTGGTCCCATAACTGAGCCCAGGCAGTAATGTGTGTCCGAAATTCTCTTGGTCCACTCTCTCATTGCCTCCGATACGGCATCCTTTAATGTGGCTGTGCCTGATGTAACCGGGATAACCTCTGCTCCGAGCAGACGCATGCGGTATACATTGAGCGCCTGACGCTTTGTGTCCTCCTCGCCCATGAATACAACACATTCCATACCCATAAGGGCTGCGGCCGTTGCTGTTGCCACGCCGTGCTGACCGGCTCCGGTCTCAGCTATCAGGCGGGTTTTGCCCATTTTCTTTGCAAGAAGTGCCTGCCCTAATACGTTGTTGATCTTGTGGGCTCCTGTATGGTTTAAATCCTCTCTCTTAAGGTATATTTTTGCTCCACCGAGATCCTTTGTCATCTTTTCTGCGTAGTACAGTCTTGATGGTCTTCCTGCATAATCGTTGAGAAGCTCTGTGAGCTCTCTGTTAAATTCAGGATCGTTTTTGTAATAATTGTATGCTTCTTCTAATTCTTTAACGGCATTCATGAGGGTTTCAGGAATGTACTGTCCTCCGTGAATACCAAATCTTCCGTTTGGATTTGTCATGATGTTTTCCCTTCTGATGTATATTTGTAAATATTTTGTTTTCTGTACTGAATAGTTACAGATATTCTTAAAACCATAAAGATACTTATATATTTCTATTAGCTTAATCGCAATTCATCAAGTTTTTTCTTTTTGTCGTCCGCTCTCATCAGCGTCTCTCCGATAAGCACTGCGTCAGCTCCGATTTCACGTATTGCCCTGATATCGTCTGTGCTCTTTACACCGCTTTCCGATACAAATATGATGTCATCGGGAATCAGTTCGCGCAGCTTTTTGCTGTTAGCTGTATCAACTGTAAAATCCTTCAGATTGCGGTTGTTGACACCTATTATTCTGGCACCGGCTCTTACCGCCATCCCTGCCTCTTTTTCATTGTGTATCTCCACAAGAGCGCTTATGCCAAGGCTATCACAGATTTTTATATATTCACCAAGTTGTTCCTCTGACAGTATAGAGCAGATTAAAAGCACCGCAGCGGCACCGAGTGTCTTTGCCTGATATATCTGATATTCATCAACCGTAAAATCCTTTCGGATGCACGGAATCGAAACCGTTTTCGCAATCTCCTTAAGATACTCATCCGAGCCTAAAAACCACTTCGGTTCTGTCAGTACCGAGATGCAATCCGCACCTGCCGCCTCGTATTCCCTTGCAATTTCAAGATATCTGAAATCCGGCTCTATAAGCCCCTTTGACGGCGAAGCCTTCTTGCACTCACATATAAAGCTCAAGCCATCCTTTTTGAGTGCTTTTTCAAATGCAAAATCACAAAGCTTTTCGTTTTTCGTCTGAATCGCGATATTTTTCATTTCCTCAAGGCTTATTTTTTTCTTGTCCTCTGCCACGCGAAGCCTTGAATATTCTGCAAGCTGGTCTAAAATATTCATCGCTTTTCCTTTCCTGTTTGTGTGCCTAGCTGTTGCTTACCTTGATGAGCTTATCGAGTGTTTCAAGTGCTTTTCCTGAATCAATGATTTCTGCTGCTAGCTCGATACCCTCTTTCATGCTGTCGGCCTTTCCTCCTATATAAAGTGATGCGCCTGCGTTCATGAGTACTGCATTTCTCTTATGGCCCTTCTGTCCGCCTAAGATATCACGTACAATTTTCGCATTTTCCTCAGGTGTACCGCCTTTTAAATCCTCCTTTGTACAGCGCTCAAAGCCGAAATCCTCCGGTGAGATTACTGTGGTTCTGAACCATCCGTCCTTTATCTCGCATATCTTGGTCGGTGCGCTCATGGAAATCTCATCGAGCTTATCCATGCCATATACTACCATTCCACGCTTTACTCCGAGGCTTACAAGCACCTGTGCAAGCGGCTCTACAAGATACTCATCATACACTCCTAAAAGCTGCATGGCCGGTGAACCCGGATTTGTGAGCGGTCCTAAAATATTGAATACTGTTCTAAAACCAAGCTCTTTTCTGATAGGTCCGACATATTTCATTGATGTGTGATATTTCTGTGCAAAGAAGAAGCACATGCCGACTTTATTTAAAAGCTCTACACATTTCTCAGGGCTCTGGTCTATGTTGACGCCGAGCGCCTCAAGACAGTCTGCTGTGCCGCATAATGAAGAGGCTGCCCTGTTTCCGTGCTTTGCCACCTTCATGCCGCCTGCTGCCGCAACAAGTGCAGAGGTTGTTGAAATGTTGAAGCTCTGTGCATTGTCTCCGCCTGTTCCTACGATTTCGAACACATCCATACCTGTTTTCACCTGTACCGCATGCTCTCTCATGGCTGCTGCACAGCCTGCGATTTCGTCTGTTGTCTCAGCCTTTGCGCTCTTTGTGGAAAGAGCTGCAAGAAAAGCTGCATTCTGGGTTGATGTTGTCTCACCGCCCATGATCTCATTCATCACTGCATATGCCTCGTCATATGTGAGGTCTTCTTTGTTTACGATTTTTACTATGGCTTCTTTTATCATGATTATGTCCTCCTGTATTCCGATGATATTTCGTTTATAATTTTGTTCTGCTATTTGTTTTCAATTCAACAACTAATATATAAATTCATTAAACGCTGCAATTTTCAATTAAGCTTTGATAAAATTACTAAGCATCTGCTTTCCGTCCGGTGTCATGATTGACTCCGGGTGAAACTGCACACCGTATATCGGATATTCCTTGTGCTCAACAGCCATGATCTCACCATCATCTGTAGTGGCTGTAATCTTTAGGCAATCAGGCATCGTGTCCGCATCTGCAGCAAGTGAATGGTAACGTGCTACCTTTGCTTTTTTCGGGCAACCCTTGAATAAAAGGCTTTCTGTGTCAAACGATGCATCCGATTGCTTTCCGTGCATGAGCTCCTTTGCATATGTGACTGTCGCACCGTATGCTGCACATATCGCCTGATGGCCGAGGCACACGCCAAGGATTGGGATTTCCTTTCCAAGCTCCTTTGCCACAGCTATTATCACGCCCGCATCCTCAGGCCTTCCCGGTCCCGGTGATAAAATGATGCGGTCAGGCTTTAAAGTCCTAATCTCTTCAACTGTCATCTCATCATTTCTGATTACTCTGATATCAGGTTCTATCTCGCCGATTAGCTGATACAGATTGTATGAAAAGCTGTCGTAGTTATCAATCAGTAAAATCATTCTTCCACCTCCTGTGAGACTTCCAGTGCCTTAAGAGAAGCCTTTGCCTTGTTTATGCACTCCTGAAATTCCTTCTCAGGATCTGAATCCGCAACGATTCCCGCTCCGCTTCTCACGAAAACCTTTCCGTTTTTCTTGTAGGCAATACGGATTGCAATACATGTGTCCATATTTCCTGTAAAATCTATATATCCAATCGCGCCACCGTAAATGCCTCGCTTGTTGTCCTCAAGCTCTCCGATAAGCTGGCACGCTCTGATTTTTGGCGCTCCTGAAAGTGTTCCTGCCGGAAGCACGGCCTCAATTGCATCGAGTGCGTCGTACTCTTCTCTTATCTCTCCACGCACTGTCGAACCTATATGCATCACATGTGAATATCTCTCTATGGAATGAAGCTTTTCTACCTGTACACTTCCGAATTTACTTACCTTTCCGAGGTCATTTCTTCCAAGGTCCACGAGCATATTGTGCTCTGCGAGCTCTTTTTCGTCCTTAAGCAGCCCTTCCTCAAGCTTTTTGTCCTCCTCTGCTGTGGCACCTCTCGGCCTCGTGCCTGCCAGCGGGAATGTGTGAAGCACTCCATTTTCAAGCTTCACAAGTGTCTCCGGAGATGCTCCCGCAACCTCCACATCGGTTCCCGAAAAATAAAACATGTACGGCGAAGGATTTATCGTTCGAAGCACGCGATAGGTATCAAAAAGGCTTCCCTCAAACGGTGCGCTCAATCTGTTTGATAAAACTATCTGGAAAATATCCCCCTCTTTGATATGGTGCTTTGCCTTCTCGACCATCTCACAATACTGCTCCTTTTCAAAAAGCGGTGTGACCTCACCCAGCAGCTTGCCACCCATATTTTGTTTTTTCTCTCCGTGCATCAGAAGCTCCCTAAGCTGCTTTAGCTCAACAATCGCTTTGTTGTAGCCTGTTTCCGGAGCATCAAGTGACATATTTGCGATTAGTATTATCTTTTGGCACAGATTGTCAAATGCTATTACCTTATCAAAAAGCATCAGATCAACATCCTTGAAATCCTCTGTGTCCCTTGCTTTTCCTCTGATGCTTTTCTCCTTGTAGCCCAGATAATCATACGAAAAATAACCTACAAGGCCACCTGTAAACGAAGGCAGATAATCAAATTTCGGACTCTTGTACTCTGAAAGAATCTGTCTGATGTACTCTGAAGGATTTTCCGTCTCCACCGAAAGCTTTCCAAGCTTCATGTGACCATCTATGCAGTTAATCTCAAGCTTTGGATCATATCCTAAAAATGTATATCTTCCCCAGGCTTCATTGGCTTGTGCTGATTCAAGCAGATAACAATGTGTTGAAACATTCTGCAGAATCCTCATAGCCTCTATAGGTGTGATAAAGTCTGATAATATCTCACAGCTTACAGGGAGAATGTCATACTTCCCGGTTTTTGCTATTTCTTTAACTTCGGTCAGTGTAGGGAAAAATTTCATATGCTTACCTCCAAATTTTATGTTTGTGTGAACAAATGTCCAGTGTTCAACCGTGAACAAATGTCCAACATACAAGCTCGAATTCGCCTTTTCAAGGCTTCTCCGCAGCTTGCGCTGCTACAATTCTCGCTTTATGTTGTACTGTCCAATGTTCACTTGAAATCTCGCATGCGAGCATGCAGACTTGCAAACTCCATTGTCCCTCTTTGTTCACTAAAAAAACGCCCTTGACAGAATTTTAGTTCTGTCAAGGACGAATAATCTTAACTATCCGCGGTGCCACCTTGAATTCACGATAAAGCTCGTGCGCTTGGCAGGATACCAACATATCCCGGGCAAATGACGTATGCCCACACGTCGCAGAATACTCTGGATGAATGATAAATCCATTTGACTGCGCCCTCAGCGGTCCATTTGACAACTTGTTTCACACCTGATTCTCAGCACCACAGGCTCTCTGTAAAGGCATCATTGCCGTTATCTCCGCTTCAACGGTTTACAACTTATTAAATTGTCGAAACAGTTTAAACTGTTTTCACTTCTTTAACGATTTAATACTTTATCTTGCTAAATTTGTTTAGAGTTTATCACTCCTTTTTGTGTTTGTCAACATACATTTTACATTAAAATATACTCCATCTGGCGTTCCTTTGTCTTAAGCCCCATCTTCTCATAAAATTTCTCAGCAGATGTGTTTCCACTCCATACATTGAGCGTGACCTCGTAGCAGCCGAGATGCTTTGCCTCATTCTTGACATATTCAAAAAGCTGCTCTCCGATATGCTGTCCTCTGGTCTTTGCATCTACACACAGATCATCTATGAAAAGCGATGTAAACGGCACCATATTGTTGGAAAACGGCTGCTGTCTTATCTGGCAGAATGCATATCCCATGCATACATCGTCATCATCTGCCGCAACATATATCGGCTTTGTATCGTCCTTTATCATTTCTGCAAGCTCTTCATTTGTATATTTTGTCGTTCCCGGAATAAAAATATCCGGTCTGATATCGGCATGGATCTGAAGCACCTGCTCTAATAATTCAATAAGTCTTGGTATGTCTTTTTCCTGTGCTCTTCTAATATTCATTTTTGAGAATCATCCTTCCTGTTGTCGTTAATGTATAGTTTTTATATTTCAAAATAAATCCAGCATATTATCGAGATAAATGTGCTCTCTGACATGTATCTGATACTGTGGCTTCGTCATATAGTAGAGCAGAAATTCAAGTATCATGGCACTTCCAAGCCCTCTGCCCTCTATTTTAAAATTGCTAAAGCCCATCGGCAGATAAGTGTTCTTTATATCGTCTACTCCTATAAATCCCGGATTTTCCATCGCCTTCGAAAAGAGATATCCCTGCCCCGCATCAGGCGCAGTGCAATAGTGCTCCGAGCAATCCTCGCCCAGATTTTTGCGGCTAACCGTCTCGTAGCATTTCTTCCTGTCCGTGCAGCCAAACCAGCAGCACTCATTGCACAAAAATTCTACTTTTTCCTTTTGATGCTGTGATAGTGCTTTCAGATTGTCAAATGATTTGTTCAACCTGAAATCCGGTACCACATAGCGGAATTCCTCTCTGTTTAGCTCATTTTTAAATTCACTGAAATCCGTCAGAACCTTTGTGGTTGAAGACACAAAATAAAAGTCAGGGTAGTTTTCTTTTATGTAATCAAGCAGAATATCTGAGTAGATGATTATGCCGTTTCCAAAGCCCCTGCTTCGCTCATTATCTCTGCCTATATCAAATATCCTGCACAGTTCGTTACATTTTTTGTCAAGAAGATGCTCCTTAGTAAGCAATGAATTGCTAAAGGTAAGTCTCGCGGATATCCCATATTCCTGCATCAGCTTAAGCACTTCCTTCAAATCGTGCTCACCAAAACCGACGCGGCCTCCGCCCCATATGCAGTCTGCCGGTGCACCGTATATTGAGCCTATGTCGCACCAGTCATAGAAATATTCCCGGTGCTTGCGGTACAGTGGGAGAAATTCTTTGTATAATTCATAAAATTCAAACAATCCCGGTAGATGATAATACGCTTTCATTTTGACTCCTTATTATGATCTGCTGAACCTGTGCTCATTTTAATAATTTTCAATCACATATTCCTCAAAAAGCGGCAGCGTAAAATACACATATCCCCGTATCTCTCCCGATACAATTCCCTTTTTTATAAGGCGCTTACGATACGGATTGAATTCGTTTGTCTCCATCCCAATTGCATCCCTGATTTCTTTTATTTTTCCGCTTTGTACATCTGCAATCCCCTTTGCAACCATGCGATCCTTCTGAGAAAGCTCCGACCAGATTTTGTCATATACAAATTCGCTCAGATACTGTTCATACTCGCCCAAAATGCCATTGTAGTCGCCACCATTGTTCCACGTCAGATATCCTAAAACCTGAAATGCAAAAGGATATCCTTTGGTCAGCCCCGCCATCTGTGCTGCTTTCTCTGGAGATATGTTAAAAATAGTTTTATACTTATTGATTATTGCTGCGTTATTTAATGGTTTGAGCTGGATTTTAGGTGCTCTGTACAAAAATGTAAGACTCTTCTCATTCTGAAGCTCCTCAATATTTTCATACAATCCTGTTCCTAATAGAAATACAGGCAGCTCCTGTCTTACAAATATCTGAAAGGCTCCGGCAAAAACCTTCATGTACTCACTATTTGTCATCTCATCTATCGTAATAAGCAGTCTCTTACCACTCTTTTTAAGCCTTTCCAAAATCTTTATAATAGCTGTCTCTGCATCTGTAATCGGCTGTGTCCCCTCTATAGATACTCCAAAACCGAAAAATGATAGATCGAGCTTTGCCGATTTTATAAGTCCCGCACATATATTATCACTATTCAATTTTGAAAGCATTGCAGGCAGCAGCTCTGTTGCCGGATTGAGTTCTATAACCACCCAGTCATCATTTTCTCTTAGCCTATGCGAAATTTCTGTCATCATTACTGTTTTTCCTGAACCTCGCACACCGGTAATTATAAACATCTGCTGATTTATTGTATCCGCTGTAAAATTCTCAATTATCTCATTAATCTGTACCGGACGGTCTACCGACTCTAGTGGACTTCTTCCAAATGTAAGCGTGAATGGATTTTGCATATCAGCCTCCCATTTTTACTGTTGTTTACTGTTTTGAATTTGTTTTACTGTCTTTTACTGTTGTTTACTGTTTTGGTTTCATTTTACTGTTGTTTACTGTTTATGTCAAGATTACAGTTAATGATAATTCGTATCATATAAACCATTTATGCTGATTTGCATTTTTGTAGTAACCGGTTGCCGTTGTAAAATAGTTACTGGTCACACTGTCAGGCATGAACAGTAACATAAAATAAACCCCGGAGCGTATTGTATGCTTTGATAGCATATCAATATCTCGCTCCGGGGTTTCTATTTACGCCTGATTTAGTTTAAGAAATTCTGTATGATAACTTCCTCTGCCTCTTCCTCTGTAAGTCCGAGTGTACGGAGCTTGAGAAGCTGCTCGTCGTTTATCCTGCCGATTGCTGCCTCATGTATGATAGCCGCATCGATATTTTTTGCCCTGATTTCAGGGATTGAACCGACCTCTGCATGATCCATGATGATAGAATCACACTGGATATGAGCCTGGCATTTGCTGTTGCCGATAGCATTCGGATGGAAGGTCTGGACTGAGTTTCCTTTTCCTACGGACCTGGAAACAATCTGTGCAGAGCTGTCCTCTCCGTTTAACTGCACCTCGATATTTGACTCCGCCTTCTGCTCTCCATCTGTCATGAGACGCTCTGTGACATAGAGCTTTGCATCCTTTCCAAGCTCCACATTGGTCTCACGGACTGTAGAATCAACACCCTTTATCTGTGCTGTATCGAGTGTGAAAACAGAATTCTCACCCACAAATATATTTGTTACAGGGTTGAGTACTCTCGCACCTGTTCCGTTTCCCTCGCCGTAGTGCTTTTCCTCATAACGTACATTCGCATTTTTGCCTACATGGAAGGTATGGATGCCGTCGTGTCTGCTCTCGTTGCAGCCGCTGTTGTGGATTCCGCAGCCTGCCACAATCCTTACATCTGCGCCATCTTCCACATAGAAATCATTGTATACAAGGTCTGTCATACCTGATTTGCTGAGTACTACAGGGATATAGACAGCCTCTCCGTCCGTCTTTCCATCAATATAAATATCAATGCCGGGCTTGTCCGTCTTTTTCTTTATCTTGATGTGCTCGCTGTCTCCGTGGCAGATTGATGTGCCGTTTTCACGCAGATTAAAGGCACCGGTCTGACTGAATTTATTATCATTTATGACGTCCAATACGCCCTCTGTTACGTTGTCAAGCTTTACCATATTATGCTCTTCCCTCCAGTCTCTCTACGCATTTGTGACATTTCTGTACGCCATTGAGATAAGGCAGCACCTCGTCCTTTGTGCCGATTTTCTTGATTTCTCCGCCATCAATTATCATGATGCGGTCTGCCATATTAATGATTTTCTCCTGATGTGAAATCACTATGAGGCTCTGCTTTTTCTCAGTATGGATTTCCTCAAATTTCTGTATGAGCATTGAAAAGCTCCACAGATCGATTCCGGCCTCCGGCTCATCAAATATGCAAAGCGAATGCTCCTTGGCAAGCACTGATGCAATCTCAATTCGCTTCATCTCTCCACCTGAGAGTGTGCCGTCAATCTGGCGGTAAATGTAATCCTTTGCACAGAGTCCTACCGCGGTGAGAAGGTCGCAGCACTCCTTGTCTGAAAGCTCATCCTTTGCGGCAAGCTTGAGCAGCTTCATGACGGTCATTCCCTTAAATCTCGGTGGCTGCTGGAATGCAAAGCCTATTCCCGCATTTGCCCTGTGATTGATGTCAAGCTCTGTGATATCCTGTCCGTCAAGTATAATCTTTCCACTGTCCGGTGTCTGAATACCTATCAGGGTCTTTGCCAGAGTGGATTTTCCACCTCCGTTTGGTCCGGTGATGACAAGCATTTCTCCGTCCTCTACCTGAAATGATATATTGTTCAGAAGGCATTTCTTTCCGCCCTCATCATCTACGTTTAAAGTTAAATTTTCTGCTTTAAGCACGACTTTCACCTCATTTTTTATTTATGATACAGCATAAAATCCTTCTCCTGCTGTTCTTATTACTTTTTCCGTTTACCGTTCACATTCACACATTAGTATGCCCGGCAATGATTACAGTATAACATAATAGTAAACGTTTACAAGGTATAAACTCTCTGGTACTCGCTAAAATACATATTGTGGCTTTTTATAATAAGTTTGCTTATCTATTTATTATCACATTTTCTATAGTACCAACTTCCTATTGATTTTTGTATTCTATTTGTGATAAACTATCGACAATTAATGGTAGTTGCAGCTTAGACAGAGCGAGACGAAAGTTTCCCTCTGTCTATTTTTTTGCGCTTTTACGTGCATGAAGCCTTGTATACACTTCAAGCCTTTTTCAATTATCGCAGCTATCAAGAGCCTATCGTAACTACTCGTTACAGCTATATTTATTTTACATAACAGGAGGATTTAAGAAAAATGCCAAAGAACAGATTACAGGAAACAGTTTTTACCATCATGATGGTGCTTGTCATGGTTTATGCCATGATATGCTACAATATTGCCCTTGAAACAGGTGGTATGAAGAACTTTGTTTTTAAGGCCGCATTAGGCGAATTTCCTATCATGATTGTTGCCGGTTTTATTCTCGATACATTCATTGCCGGACCACTTGCCAAAAAATGCGCTTTCAAAATAGTCACACCGGGAAAGGACAGACCTATTGCTATAATCCTTGCAATTTCCGTCTTCTCAATCTGGTTTATGTGTCCTATGATGAGCTTTATCGCTACCATCCTTTTCAATGGTGGTTTTAATTCACAGATATTTGCAACATTCTGTGAGCTCGTCGTAAGAAACTTTCCAATGGCCTTCTTCTGGCAGCTCTTTGTTGCCGGACCACTTGTTAGATTCATCTTTGGAAAAATCTTCCGAGAGAACTAATTTAAATGTAAAAAATGTAAAACCGGGCATAATAGCCTGCCCGGTTTTCACTGTTCATCGTAACTGTTAAGAATCACACCATGCATATTCACCCAAAAGCTCACTGCAGGTGTATTCTCGCTTCTTAAGAATTTCCTTCTTTGAATACTCCTTCTTAGAATACTCCCTCTATAAAGCCTTTCATATCATCCTTAGACACAAGACCAATCTGCTGACCGGCAACCTGACCGCCCTTGATTGCAATAACTGCCGGAATATTCATTATACGATACTCTCTTGCCAGATCAGGATTCTCGTCCACATCAATATTGTAAAACTCCACATCTGTGATTTCATCAGAAAGCTGCTCCATTACAGGCGCAAGCATCTTGCATGGACCGCACCACTCTGCCGAAAAATCAACAATGATAGCCTTATTATTTTTAACCTGTTCAAATTCACTGCTATTAATCTTCTTTACCATAGTTGTTCTCCTTCCATCTGTCGAACGAATTATTTTCGTTGCACCTATACAGCAGTAAAAAATAACTGCTATACTATAGTACACCAAATAGGGAACTAAAATGTAGCCAGTTCCCCTCATGCGTTGATTTTACTGGGTTTAACTGTATACAAAACTGTGTTTACTGTTACTATCTTTCATTCTTTTCCAAAATAGCTTTGAAGCATAGGCCACATTATTTTCATATATGACACAAAGCTCAGCTCTACTTGTGCTTCATTAAACCATCCAACCATAAAGCTATTTATCTCTTCAAATAATACTTTTGAAAGTTTCTGAATAATAATTGTGTTATCCACTTCTTCAGTATAATCTTTCGCATACATTTTACATATAGAACGCACTCCAAAATAATTATATAGCACACCTACCGTTGTTTTTAATGCTTCAATATCTCTTGGAAAATCTGTTCTATTCATCATATTCACTACTAATTGATGTCTTGAGTTTAGGTAATTCCTAACTGTACTATTACCTATTTCAACATCAACTGTAAATGAAAAATCTTGAGTTTGTATACTATCTGCTCCTAACATTATCATCAATTCAACTTGTGCTGCATGATATTCTGTATAACCAGACAAAGCCATATATTTCCAAGAATCTTGCTTTGCATACATTTCCGTATCTAAAATATGCGTAAATTCATGAAACACAATATACCTTGGTATTTCCGAACTTTTGCATATCCTTAATATATGTTCATCTGTTTTCGTATTATAGTAAGCTTGGGCGGCTGAAGCGAATCCTGCTGCATCGCTTTCCTCAACATTAATTTCAAAAAAATCTATCTTATACTGTGGTAATTTCTCAATTTCCATAAACTCAATATATTCTTTTTCATATTCTTTAATTAAATTTTTAATTTGTATTTCTGTCATATTGTTTTATACCTCATATCAAAGTTAGCATTTCACTTTTAGTATACCATAAAACAATCCCATTCTCATTCTATATATTTTATCCTCAACGATGAAAAGATGTGTCTGCACACATCTCTTCCATCTTATTATTTTCAATGTTATAAGTTCTTAATAAAATTCAAATCCTGTTTCCGTAATGCCTTCTGTAACTTTTCGTTCTTTCTCTTCAGTTCCTTATTTTCTCTGCTCAGAGCTGCCACCTTCTGGTTCAACAGTTCAATCTGTTTTTCCATCGCCATGTTCAGAATTTCTCTTCTTGGATCTATCATTCCGGCCTGTTGCTCTACTGCTTGGTTCAATGTATCCCGGACGGTTGGATTTTTATAAAAGAATCCTCTCGACAATCCAGTTTTCTTCATCAGCTTTGGAACGCTGATACGTTCTTTATTTGCCAGCATATCTTGTATTGCTTGCAATGCCAGTTCAATTTTCTCTTTACTTTTTCTCTGATTTTCCTCAATCATCTTGTCGTATTTGCTCATATTCTTCACCCCATCTTGCCAGACTCATATATATGATGTCACTCATCCTCTGTCTTACTTCTCTGGTTTCGTCTGCCATTCTTTGATTGCTCATTTTCCGGTAATGCTGTACATTATTCAGTCTTTTATGCCCCAATAGTCTCGCTATCGTCCAGTCATCCAGATGCATTTCTGTAAGTTTGACGCCATAGTAGTGCCGGAACATGTGCGTTCCAAACCCGAATAATTCGCCATGATCATCTTTCAACTGCTTTTCCTGTATCATGGACATGACTTTTGTTTTTATAGCCATATACTGCATCGGGCGGTCAGGTTCTTTTTCATTAACAAATATGTATTCTGTATCACCGAACTTTTCCTGTGTATATTCAATAGAACTCTGTAACAGTTTTGCAAGTTCTTTACTGATCGGTTTTTTATATCTTTTAGTTTTAACTTGATATATTTCAATCATATCTTGGCCATTTTCTCTCGTCAGACAATCTGGTCTCAGTGTAAGGGTATCTGATATCCTAGTTCCAAGCATCTGATGTATCAGAAGACATCTTGCAATCTGTACATCCATCTGTGTAATTTCCGCATTCAGTCGTTTCATTTCATCATCAGAATACACTCTAAATTCTGCATTTACTTCCGGTGGAATATCCGTATTAATAAATAAATGCTCCAATCTTTCATAGCTGTAAATTTTTCCGATTGTCTCTAACTGTCGTCTTAATGAAATTACATAAGAACTATTCGCACTATGGGAAGTATCTTTTGTTGACAGATGTATCAAAAATTCTTCCAACACTTCTCTGTCTATTTCACTGCAGCTTTTTATTTTGGAATACTCTTTTTGGAGATATTCTGAGAATATCCTCATTATTGTCAATTCTCCCTGTACAGTTCCTATTGCTTCATACTGCAGATTCATATAAACAGCTTTCTTACATTCTTCCCTGATATCTGGCTGATATATTTTTCTGAAATCCAGTGTTTTTACATTATAAATTGGATTGGATCTGATTTTAATATCCAGATTTTTTAGTTCCCAAACATCTTTTTCTATCTCATCCCGTAAATCTTCTGGCCCTAAAAATTTCAGTACGTTTCTGAAATATAATATCGTCACTGCTTCGCCATAGCTTACTGTACCATACACACTCTTCTTTTCTTTTACAATAGTTATTCCCTGTTCTAACATCCAGCCTTTTAAAAGTGATATCCATTTTTCTGGATTTCTATCTCCAAGGCTTTTGATTCTCCGATTTATTCTGCTGTTCAAAAACTTTGCAATATGATTATAAGCTGTTCGATCCTGAATCAATGCTCTAAACGTTCCGTTTTTGCAGCGATACATAATATAACCTCGAAACTCTTCCTTTAATTCTTGCGTTGGAAGCAACGTTAAATCAAATTTTCCATTATCCTTACGTGTCCCTGTTTCTTGTAAATTGGGGAAATCGCTGAAGTATATAATATCATTTTCCATCTTTTTCCTCTTTCTTTAGCCATGATGCTAAACTACTTCCTTGCATTTCAAAGAACTCATCATTTGCTTTTGCAATCCTTTGCGGCATATAATCAATATACTGTCTTGTCATCTCTTCATAAGTATGTCCAAGATAATCCCTGATACTTTGCAGTGATACATGACTGTCATAAAACATAGTTGCTACTGTATGTCGATAATCGTGTGATTGAAATAAATATTCTCCATTTGCAATCTTATTTTCCCGGCACGCTTCTATCATCTGAGTTCGGAATGTACCATATAGACAAGCACCACCTCTGCTGTTTTTAAAAATGAATTCTTCAGGCTGAATTTCATGTTTTTTCAAGTATACTTTCATAATCTGATAAAGTGCCTGTGGGATTGGAATCCTTTTATAATTCTTCATTTTGACCTGATACACCTGAATCCAATAATCCTCGCCCTGCTGATAATAAGCATTTCCTTTCAATGTACACACTTCACTCGCCCGTAATCCTAGACACCACAGATGTAGGAACATACATCGTAATCGCTCTGGAAAAAGATATAATTTTTTCAAAATTTCCATATATACTGTTTCCTCAACGCTACGATCATGATGTACTATTACTTCTTTTTGTTGGAAATATTCAATTCGGAATGGCATTCTTGTAATATACTGTTTAACTTCCATGAATTTATAAAAATGACCGATACCGAAAATTCTTTCATTAAATCCCTTTGCCTGTATTCCCCGTTCTCGCAAGCCGTCTGCATACTTTTTTACTTCTGCGACAGTTGCATGAATCGCCAGTATCTTTTCTTGTTCCAGCAGTTCAATAAAATTTCTAATACATACAAATCTTCGTACAATCGTGCTGACTGCCTGTCCAGTAATTCCCAGTTCATATTTCATGTATGCCTGTAAAATTTCTCGATTCTGTATTTCCTTGACTTCCATAAAAGAAATGCTAATTAAGGATTTACTTTCGTCTATCCGATGTTTTCCAAGATGTAATCGTTCCAGATACCATACATTTGCTTCCCATTGGATCTGTTCCTGCTGCATAAACGCATCTCTTCTGCATTCACCTAAAATACTTCGTTGACTCGTTTCGGGAAAATTCTTTAAAATAGTTTCCACTTGTTCCATTTCCAGCAATCCAATATCCGTAATATTTAACTGAACACAAGAATCATAAAGAAGTTTTAAGGATTTTAACCTGACATTTCTATAAGCCTTAGACATTGAAGTATTGGCAATGATACGACTCAACGTATAAAAAATTTGTTTCTTTAAAACTTCTGAACAATTTTGTGTAAAATCCCACACCAATAGGTTTGTTTTATAAGAAGTTTCAAAGGTCTCAGCTATTTCCTTTTCCGGATAATACTTCAGAAAATAAATTTTATTTTGATATTTCCATTCATATATCCGCTTTCCATTTAGCGTCTGCATTTGTTGATAGATATGTTGTTGTTTTACCGTATCATATATTTTCAAATAGAAAGATACAATTTGTGATCGTATCTGTCCTCTTAAATATTGTTCATACGAATTTCGCAAAGGATAATCCATTTCTTCCAGATGCCAGATTTTTCTATCTGCCAAGAACTTTTTCAATTTGTTAATTCTTGAATCGCTTTTTATTCCAAGTGCATCAATTTCTGAATATAGTTCCTGCTTTTTCTTCTCAATATCTACTTCAGATTCTGTTATGTGTTCTGCCTGTTGCAATAAATATATAGGTATTTCTCACACCTCCCTACTCCAGCAGACGTTCCGCCCCATAAATAGCAGTGTGTTGTGCATAAAACTCATTACTTGCTTCTATCAGTTCATCATCCAGCCAGTCCAGATACTTTATAGTCGTATCCAAATGTTTATGCCCCAATGCCTGACTGATCATTTCCAGTTCCCATCCTGCCTGCTTTCGCATATTTGCAAAATAGTGACGTAACATGTGGGGTGTGATTTTAACTCCGGTTTTCTTTTCCATTCGGTCCAACATATCATATACACTGTCCACTCTTAATGGCTTTCCAATGTTCTCACCCATGATATTCACAAACAGGTAATCCTGATGTTGCAGGATTTTCCGATATTTTGCCAGATAATCCATGAGAAATTCAAACGTATCATTACTTATCTTGGCACTTCTGTATTCCGCATTTTTGGCTCTCGCTTCATTTTCATTATCTTCCCGGAAGCATACCCTTATCATGTGATTCCTATAATCAATATCTTTGACATATTTTACTCCCAGTAGTTCCCCAATTCTGTATCCGGTTTCTGCTAACATAAGTAACAGAAGCTGATCTCTTCGGTTCGTACAGGCCTGTAAAATTGTAATAATCTGATTTTCTTTTGCTGTTCTCCCACGATGTTCCTCTTCCTTCAGATAGGCTTTAAAAGAATGATTCCGCAGTACCTTTTTTACTCCCACCTGATTAACCGCTATAATCTGGTTATACGATAAGGTTTTGAGACTTCCGTACTGTTCATATTCTGCCTCTATAAATAAATAGAACCTGAACACATCTTTTAAGTATGCGTTGCAGGTTCCTTCATTCGGACACTTCTTTTCTCCAGCCGTTTGCTCTGTATGGTTTCCGGCTTTAAGCCAGTATAAAAATTCCACAAAGTGTTCTGTCTGTTTTTCATAATCTAACTGATAGACTTCTGTGAGTTCCATTTCTTTCTCTGCCATATATTTCATATAATAGCAGATTGAAAATGCTGTGCGTTTCACTGTATTTGGTGAACGTTTACATTTAATCTTATGCATTAGATATTTACTTGGCAGTTCTTCAATACTCATTGTTTCCAGATTTCTGATGAAAAAATATTTTTCTGTTCCATCTTTTATCGTTTCCACCTTGTATATCATAAGCTGCCTCCTTTCCTCTAACGCTATACACAGTATACCCACTTCATGCCGAAATAGCTATTCATCAATACCAACAATCCCACCGAAAACGCCCTTGAAATACCACCAAACTTTTCGTGCAAAATCTGCTTTTTCTGTAGCAGAACCACGAACGGTTACAGGTAGTATTCCACGCCTTTCCGGTTTCGAATAAAGTGCTGGACATCCTTGATATCTTTTGCCATCTTGCAGCTCGGAAGCGCACACATTACTTCCTCATGATACCTGCCACCTTCTCCTGCACGCTCGTCTAAAATGGACACGACACAAGTATCTGTCTCGGTGCGGAGAGCACGTCCGAATCCCTGTCTTAGTTTTTTCTGCATGTCTGGAACAATCACTGCCTGAATATAATCTTTCAGGCTGGCATATTCCTTCTTCTGTGCTTCACTGATGGGATCAGGAACAGCAAAGGGCAGTTTTACTATAATCAGCGAAGATACCATATCTCCAGGGAAGTCTACTCCTTCCCAACAGGAGCCGGCTGCAAAAAGGACAGCATTGTCCATCTGTTTAAATCTTGTGATCTCTTCCGGTGAATGTCTCCACACCTCTATCATCGGGAACGGAATTTCATCCCTTAACATCTGGTAAACGTTTCCCATCAAATGATAAGATGTAAACAGCACTAGCGTATGCCCGTAAGTCGAACAGATCAGTGAATGGATATGGCCTGCTATCATCTCTGCCTCTTCCTGACTTTCTCTTCTGCATGTCTTCAAATTCTTTGGCAGATATAACAGACAGTTCTTCTGATATTCAAACGGGGAGTCTGCCACATATTCCCGGACTCTCCGCACTCTCTGTAATCCTGTCATTTTCCGAATGTGGGAAAATCCCTGTCCGGTTTTTAAAGTTCCGCTTGTCAGAATCGCTCCCATTCCTCTGCTCCATAACATCTGGTCCAGATACTGTGGAATCCGTCTGCTGGATGCACACAATATAATCCGGTGGTCATGGTCCTGCTTCAGATGCAGCACATACTTCTTATCCTGATGGAAAAAGCATTCCAGCACACTTTTGGTTTCTTCCAGCTTGTTTCTGATCCACTTTGGAATCTTCTTTTCTAATTTTTCTATGATCTTATTCATGGTCTGTATCCCCTCATATAAATACATTGCACACTCTTCTGTCATGTGGAATTCTTCTTTTATCCCATATCTGGTTCTGTGGTTTTCTCCTATGATGTCCAGCACCATCCGGATCGTCCCGGACAGTTTTCTTATCTCCGGGCCTTGGTACTCATTCCCAAGATAAAAGCAGATTTCTCGGATATCGTCATAACAGAGGCTCTTCCCAAACATCTGCTTTGCCGCATCCGGCAGCTTATGTGCTTCATCGACAATCAATGCTCGGTAGTCTTTTAATAACGGGCGGTAATCCTGCAGCCTGTGATAACCATCAGCCAGCAGATAATTGTGATTACAGATCTGAATGAACATTTCATGATCTCTGGAACGCTCCAGATACTGCTGATACCTGCATGAGCCTCTTTTCGGGCAGTCTCCCGAACAGAACTTCGGTACACTCACCATCCTTCTGTCAAACCCACTTAAGTTGGACACTTCGTCCATATCATAATGTTCTTTCAACGACAGCAGAGCTTCTTTCTGCAACGCATTTTTGTTTTTTTCTTCGATTGCAACGATTCGGTGCTCCAACCTCTCATCGCAGACAAAATGCTCTTTCCCTTTTCGTATCACAGCTTTAATAGGGGCCTGAATCGTCCCGTTCTCCTGAAGAATCCGGGAGAGAAAAGGGATATATTCTGTAAGAATTGCTTTCTGGAGTGCAATGCTGGAAGTGGATATCACGACCGGACGCTGCTCATAAGGGGAACATCCTTCTGCAAGGAGGGAATATTTTCTCATCAGAACACAGGCCACCAGATAGGCATACGTCTTGCCGATACCGACACCCGCGTCACACAGTGCTATGTTTCTTCCCAGCAGGTTATCCAGCATTTTGTGGCATAACATAATCTGTTCTTCCCTTACTGCCATTCCATGTTCCGGGAACAGCACTCGGAAAATAGTATCAATTTCTCGATGCGCTCTATTGAGATATTCTCTTGTGTAATACATAATTTGTTACCTGATATGCGTGCTGATATCACATCAATACGGCTGTAAAGGATTTCTCCCTACAGCCGTATGTATCTGATATCAACGACACATTCTTCCTTGATTTCTTATACTTTTGATTTTTGGCGTTGTATTTGTCCTCGACTCCCCCATTGCCTTACGGGAACATTACAGGCGGATGCTTGGCATTGCACCGCTCACGGATTTTCTAAAAGTCTTGCTGATTACAACCCAAAGTCCATCCTCTGCTCACTGGCAGTTCCTATGTATCATTATCCCCTCGTAAGTGATCCTCGCAAAAGACCGCCACGGTCCTGTTTCAGTTAAAGATGATTCGCTCGAAACGAAAACGCCACAAAAGAACTCTGCCTCTCACTTTCTGGTCTAATTTCTTCCATGCCCTTTTCATCTGTCCTCGCGTCTTCCTGCCACGCTTCTACTTACGGGAACGTACCTGTAATGCTGGTATGAGGTTGTCAAAGTACACTGGCAAAATTTACCTGCCTATTAAATAGCCGACGAAAAACGCCATAATTATTCAATTTTTGATAAATTTTTTAATTTTTTTCTCAAACGGTTTCTTTTGGTATAAATCGTCTGTTCTGCCATTCCCATAATCTTAGCAACTTCTCTTCCAGAATATCCCCATGTACTGAGTAAGAGGATTTCCAGTGTCTGATGCTCCGTTTCTTTCAATAGTTCATAGATTCGCTTATCACCTATGTGATCCAGAAGCTCCTTTACATCCCTTGCAAACAGCTCGCTGTCCTTTTCTTTTATGGAATCCATATCCTGCATCGTTTCATCCAGATGTTCCCGGTATCTGCGCTCTTCCAGAAAGTCTTCCCTGTCCATCTGGCGCAGCTTTTGGATCTTCTCTTCTTCCATTCCCAGTTCACGCAATTTCTTTTCTTCCTGTTCTTTCCAATAATTCCACTTTCGTTCTTCACTTGTCTTGTTATAAGCCATTTATCTTTCCTCCGATCTGATTTTTGATATAGAAATCAAATCGGAGCATGGCGGTGACCGGATAGGTACGTTATAATGTTCGAAAAATGTCGAAGAAAAAAATGCTGCAACCTCTTCGATTACAGCACTTTTTTCCATCTTACGTGAATATTTCTTGTTGGTTCATAGGAGATTCCTTCTTTTTCTCATAATGAATAAAAGACTCTTGTCATCCATTATTTATTATAATTTTTCTACTATTACAATAGCTTTTTTAACAAGTTTTCTTGTCTTGGAGTTTAAAAGAAAGCTACCAGTTTTTTTCCTCTGATAGCTTTCCATTCATTCTTATTCTGTTGGGAACATCGCTGCTTCCAACTTATTCATCTCTGTATCCAAAAGACCATATTTTCCTGAGTTATCTTTTTCCACGGATACGTTTACAGTAACAGCTTTTCCATATCTGTTCTTTTCAAGACTCTTCTGGACACTTTCTGTTAATACAGCTGCAAAGACTTCCGGATCATTTCCATCCAATCCCTGCTTTATTTTTTCATTGCTTACCTCTGTAGAGCTTTGTTGCAATGTCTGAAATACATTGGATGGTTCAACTTGTACACTTACTGTATAGACTCCATCCTCTTCTTTCACATCTTGTACTTTGTATTTTGCCAGTTTCTTTACTTCTGTCAGTTTTTCCGCATAATCAGCAATTCCTTTATCCGTAATGTTATCGGAATCATCAAATTGCTGTTGGATACTCTCATTAAAATCCTCTTCGATTTCTTTCTTGGCATCTTTTTCCGAGATTTCTAACAGATTCGCATAGTCCTTATATTCTCCATGATAGTGTGCATCAAGAGAACTTTGGACGTAGGATTTGGCATCAAAGTCTGGTTGTCTGGAGCAAGCTGATAACAATATACATACTATAATTCCTATACTTATGCACAAAACACAATTCTTCTTTTGCATATTCTCTCCTTCACGCTTTATTTATCTTCAATTTTTATCGAAAATAACATTTTTAAATACTGTTCTATTGACTCCTTTTGAACTTTTCTTTCAATATTATATGGAATGCACATAAAAAACTCCACATAACCATTATCAATAAAACTCAGCAATACTTCTCCATTTTCTGTTAAAAAATGTACATATTTTTTATTACATTTACTTTCAAATTTAATATTCGACATTTGCTTGTATATTTTTTTATAATGATTTTTTATGCTTACTTCATCTGTACAATCAGTTCCATCACCTATCAAAAAAGAAATATACAACTTATCATAATCTTCATTTCTATATGTCATATAAGAATCTGTATGACCATCACCAATATTTTTATAATGCTCATTTGGAATCGAATAACTAATTATTTTCCCCTCTAATGTTTCAAATCTTTCTGTTTCATCAATTCTAATTTCACATGGTTCAAACATTTTTTTTATAAACAAGCCCAATTCATAATCCGACATTTCTATAAAATTAATATAATCTTTTTCTTCCGTTTTTCGCGAATATCCCCCTCTATTATTCCGTTCCCATCTTCTAATTTCTAATTCATCTCCATTTTGTTTCAAATCAATTCTTTGATAATTCTTGGAAAATGTTGGAAAACTTTTATATTTTGTTTGTTTCCAAAAATTGTTTAATTGAGATTCGTCTACTTTTGGGAAACTTTCTGCAATTTTTATTCCTTTTCTAATTGCACAGCCTATCTTATCTATTGTTTCTTCAGCCATAATTTCAATTGTAGGTTCGATAGAAATATAACATCCCATAAACCTTTCAATGGCATTAGGCACAATTAAGAAACCATATTTTTGATTATAATATACAGAAATCATATCCGTTTTCTCCTCTCTATTACTTAAGGGGAATAAAATATTCCCCTTAAGCTATTTACTTTGCTATTATTTTCCTACTGTAATAATGAGTTTAACACCTTTATCAATACCATGTTTTGTAGCATTATTAACTGCATTTATCTGAGCTTCGCTTAATGTTACATTTGGAACAACTACTTGTAATTGTCTACCCACTATTTCTTCCGCATTAACAAATTTACCATTAAATGTTTCTCCTATAAATCCTGAAACTTTATTAATGTCCTTGACAATTACCTTTTCCAATTTATTACCATTTTGATAAGTCTTTGCACCTAAGTCTCGGCTTTTAACACTAGTCACAACACCATTTTCTACTTTATCTATGGTCGGGAAATTGTGTCCCAAGTTATTTCCCATAGCTTTGTCAATAATATCTCCTCGCTCTAATGGTGGTTTTTCCCAAGTGCCTTCTGGCAATTTTGTTTCGGTTACTTCTGCAACTAATTTTTTAAACGATTTATCAATCCCATCATTATGGGTACTTCCTGCACTCCTTACTACATTCAAAAGTTTCCCAGCCCCATAACTAAGGCCACCCATAACGCCACCTGTCACTGCTCCTGCAATACCACCGACTAACGTATCTTTTGCTACTTGTTTCAGACTATTTCCAGACAAACCTGAATTCACTGCACTATATGAAGCTCCACCAATAGCTCCAATAACTGCTCCTGAAACCATCGCCGTTCCTAAGCCACCCATTGCTGGCAATGCTGCCAGAACTGCTCCTGCAGCCAAACCGCCTGTTGCAGCAACTACAAGACCAGAAACTGTAACCGCAGTTATACCAATGGCTACTTTTTTCACCGCATTCCAGTCTACTTTTCCAAGCTTATCTGTAATACGATTTGTTGTCGTACACATATGTCGTACCACTTCTGAGCGGATTTCTGCCGTTCTTTCTGAAACATAGGATTTGAAAGATGTATAAGTTTTTCCAATTTTCTGTACCCCATTGCTTACAGAACGAATAAACTGACTTCCTCTGGATGTGATCTTTTGATATGTACTGCTACTGGTTACACGATTTTTCACAGATTGATATGTCTGTTTTGCATGTTTAGCTGCATTTTTGGCAGTTTTTGCTACCCCCTTCACTGTGTTAACAATAGTTTTTGCTGCTTTCTTAGCTGTATTTACTACTGTTTTGACTACCTTTTTCGCAGTATTAACGATTTTCTTGCCGACACTCTTGACTGCTTTCGCTGCTTTTTTAGCTGTACTCTTAATCCTGCTCCACAATGAATGTCCTGTCGGATCACTGTAATTCAGCGGATTATTGGTCGTATAATCGTAGCGGTTTCTGGTCAATGGATTTTCTGTCGTTCCAAGGTCACTATCTTCAGTTGTAAAGGTTCCGTTCTCTGCGTTATAGTATCTTGCCCGCAGATACTGAAGTCCTGTTTTTACATTTGTGGACTCCCCATTGTAACCGTAGTAATTGACACCGTCTGCTGTTCCTGATGTAAGGTTACCGTATGAATCATACTGATAACTGTTCGTCAGATTAGCTGTTTCGGTCAGGATTCCGGTCACGCTGTTTCTTCCGTCATATAAATAATAACTGCTTTCTTCCGATTTATCAACGCTTACCCGTTCTCCGATTCCACTTTCTCCATAAGTATAAGCCTGACGTACTTTCTCGTCTGCTCCATACTCTGCAAGGACTTCTGTATTCTCGCGATTGATATCGTTGATATACTCTGTCAGTGTGTATCCTTTGGCATTGGAACCGCCTTTTACCAGAGAGGCAAGCTGCTCTTTCGGGCTGTTTCCATCTTCGGTACGCTGGTTCGCCGGGATCAGGACTTCATCGCCATAGCAGTCTTCCCATTTATAGGTGTTATCAAGTTCGAATACCCGGTTGTTATCTCCATCGTACATGGCTGCCATCAGGACTGTTCCACCCTGTTTTACTACTGCCAAACGATTCTCTGCTGTGTATTCATAAGTAACCGGATCTGCACTGTTTGTCTTATCACATTCCTGGATCAGATTGCCATCTTTATCATAGCTGTAGGTTGTTCCCGGATCGCCCCAGATCTTTGCATTGGTGCGTTTGATGAGCTGGTTGGAATCGTTGTACTTATAGTTATATTTTGCTTTGCTGACACCATCCTCGATCTTCTCGTAAGAGGTCCGGTTTCCAATCTTGTCATAAGTATAATTATGGACTGTCTTTTTACCGCCCTCTGCTTTTTCTGTACAGCGTGTCAGTTCCCAGTTGTCATCGTATTCATAGGTACGTGTCGTCTGGATCTCTTTTTCCTGATGCTCACAGTCTGCTTTGTCTGTCTCTTTCTGTGTATCGCCCCAGTTGTACCAGTCTTCCCAGCTTGGCGTCTTTCTTGTTCCAGCTTCCAGTTCCGTAGCTGTTTCTCCAACTACATATCCCTGATCATTGTACTTGTACTCATAAGTACTGATTACTTTGCCGCAGGAACCACAGGTATTCACAATCTTTGTGATATGATCTTCTGCATCGTAAGATACTTCCGTCTTTGTTCCATTACTTCTAGTAACTTCTGTCACACGGTTCAGTGCATCATGCTTGTAAGTGGTTACTTTTCTATTACGGTCTGTCAGTTTTACCAGATTATCATTTAAGTCGTATTCATAGCTGATCTTTGTCCCATCCGGGTATACGATTGCCTGCAGATTATCTGCGTCATCATAAACGTAGCTGACATCCTTTTTCGAACCGCTTGTCACTTTGGTGATTCTTCCAAGTGCATCGTATTCGTAGCTGCTCTTGCCTGTCTGATCCTTCATGGATACCCGTTCCCCGGCACTGTTATATGCGTAGGTCACGTCCTTTTCGGATGTCTCGCCTTTTGCGTCCTGATAAGATTTCTCCAACAGGTCATTCAGTTTGTCGTAATCATACGTGGTTTTCTTGCCGCTTGCCTGTGTATGTCCGGTCAGTCTGCCTTTTTCATCATAGTCGAATTTCTCCGTTCTTCCTGCCGGATCTTTGATGGATGTCAGGTTGCCTTCTAAGTCATAAGTATAATTCGTTGTCTTATTTGCTGCATTGGTGAAGGTCACCAGGTTATCCATGTTGTCGTAACCATAAGTTGTTACACCGCCAAGGGCATCAGTTACTTTGGTCAGGTTGTCATTCTTGTCATATTCCAGATGGCTCTTTAATCCGGTCTTATCTGTAACAACCTGAATATTCCCATGTGCATCGTAATCAAATCCCGTTGTGAATCCACGCTTGTCTGTAATAGAAGTTACCCTGCTGTCCTTATCATAGGTATAGGATTCCTTCTGCCCCAGTGCATCGGTCTCTTCTGTTACACGGTTGTCTTTATCGTAGACTGTCTTTGCAACATAGCCCATCGGATCTGTTACAGATGTAACATTATAATTCTTATCATATCCATAGCTGGTCTTTCTTCCACCCGGTTTGGTGATCTCAGTAATATTTCCTGCCGGGTCGTAAGTGTAAGCAGTTATCTTACCAAGCGGATCAGCTGCAGAAGTCATCTGACCTGCCAGGTCATAACTGTAGGTATTGCTCCGTCCAAGCGGATCTGTCTCCTTCACCAGATTGCCATACTTATCATAAGAAAAGCTGGTTGTTCCATCCAGTGCATTGGTAGAAGACTTCATCTTATGGAGCTTATCGTAAGTATAAGTAGTGGTACTCTTTAAGCTGTCGCTTTCTTTTACCACGTTGTCCACTTTATCATAAGAGAAATTTTTAGTATAACCCAGTGGACTGGTCATACTCTTCAGACGTCCGGCTTTATCATAACTATAGGTATACTCTCCACCATTCGCCTGTGTCATCTTTGTGACATTGTCATTCAGGTCAACACTGTACTGTGTCTCATTTCCCTTTGCATCCGTTACAGAAATGACATTGCCATGCTTGTCGTAATCATATTTGGTAACTGCTCCCTTTGGAGAAATCTGTTCCGTCATGTTACTCAGGCTGTCATATTTGTATTCGGTAATGAGTCCCATCGGATCTTTTGATTTGGTAAGATTTCCAATGGCATCATAACGGTATTCATTTGTTTCTTTTAACGGAGAAGTCTCACCGATCTTGCGGTCCAGTTCATCATACTGGTAGGTTGTCGTATTTCCATTTCCGTCTGTCTGGGATACGAGATTGTCATTTTTATCGTAAGCATACTTGGTAACCGTACCGTTTTCATCGACAGATTCCGTCACATTATCATTTCCGTCATACTTAAAGGTGCTGGATGCTCCCAGTGGATTTGTCTGAGAAATAACCCGGTCTTTCTTATCGTAAGCGTATTTATATGTGGCTTCCTCTTCTTCTGTCATGGATAACTGGTTGCCGACTTTATCGTAGGTAAAGGTTGTTTTATGACCTTCCGCATCCGTTACCGCTGTAATGCGGTCCATAACATCATATTCATAAGATGTGATACTTCCGTCTGCTTCAGTAAGTTTCAGGAGTCTGCCGTACTGATCGTACTTGTATGTTGCTGTCCTGCCAAGTTCATCGGTCTGTGTCAGTACATTTCCGGCACCATCATAAGTATAATCCATACTGTTTCCACCATTGTCGGAGGAATGGATCAGGTTGCCTGCTCCGTCATATTGATAGGTAATTACGAGTCCCTGTGCATCCGTACATTTTACAAGCTGTCCGATGGCATCGTACTCCATCAGCACCTTGTCCCCTGTCGGCAGTATTATGGATGTGTTATTTCCCTCTTTATCATACACATAACTATACGCATTGCCGAGGGCATCTGTCATCTTTGTGCTGTTGCCCTGTGAATCGTATTCGTAAGTGGTCTTTCCTTTCAGGGCATCCACCGTCTGTTCCAGATTGTCGGTGGAATCATATTTCATTGCTGTAATGTTGCCCTTTGCATCGCTTACCGATGTCATGTTTCCATTACCATCGTAAGTCATGGCACTGGTATTTCCATTTTCATCGGTAGAGGATACCAGATTTCCATTTAAGTCATACTTCATGGATACGGTATATCCAAGGGCATCTTTGGATGTAGTCAGATTTCCTGCCTTGTCGTAAGCATAAGTATCTGTTCTTCCCTCTTCATCGGTAGAAGATACCAGATTTCCTGCTTTATCATAAGTATATGTGGTAGTTCCACCTTCTGGGTTGGTTTCACTTAAGCGATTTCCTGTATTATCGTAGGTATAAGTCCAGGTTCTTCCACTGTCATCTGATTTTGATACCAGATTGTCTGCCGCATCATAAGCGTAAGTGGTAACTGCACCTAATTCATCTGTCTCTTTAGCGAGTCTTCCGCAGTTATCATATTCCTTGGAATGGCTGCTTCCATCTCCATAAGTAATCTTGGTTTCATTTCCTAATGCGTCATATTCATATTTGGTTATATTACCAACTGCATCTTTGGACTGAAGCACCTGTCCAAGAGAATCAAACTTGGATACGGTTGCATTTCCATTTCCATCGGTATATTTTTTCAGATTTCCTGCTTTGTCATATTCATAGAGCTTTGTTCCAAAATCTTTATTACTCTCTTCTATGACACGTCCCATGCTGTCATACTTATAAGTAATTGTATTTCCTTTTGCATCGGTTGCTTTGACCTGCTGATAATTCTTATCATAAACGTAGCTGATCTGATTTCCTTTCGGATCTGTACCACTGGTCATGTTGTACATCTTATCATAAGTATAAGTGGTGGTATTCCCCAGTGCGTCAGTACTTGCTGTAATATTTCCCACACCATCCAGCGTATAAGCGGTCACACCGCCATCGGCTGCTGTCTTGGAAGTCAGATTGCCATTCGCATCGTAACTGTTCGAGGTTACATTTCCAAGTGGATCTGTCATGGTAACTGCACGATTCATCGCGTCATACGTGAATCCCCATGCTGCTCCATTTCCATCCACATATCCGGTCATGTTCGGTCCGTCATACGAATACGTTGTTGTGACACCTCTGCCGTCTGTCTGGGATACCATACGATGTTTGTCATCGTAAGTATAGGTAATGGCTGTTCCATCCGGTTTTGTAGATGTGACCATATTTCCATTACCGTCATAACTGTAAGTAACCGTTGCTCCGTTATATCCAGTTGCACTGGTCAGCTTATTCTGCTCATTATAAGTATAAGAGGCTGTCTTTCCATCCTCTCTTGTCTCCGTTGCTACATTGCCAAATGTATCATAAGTGTAAGTTTTTGTTCCGGCTGCTGTCGTTTCGGAAGCAAGCTGATTCTCTGCATTATAAGTCTTTTCACAGGTTGTTCCATCCGGATATTCAATGGATGTTGTGCGGTACTGATCATCATAATGATAAACGGTCTTATTTCCTTCGTTATCCGTTGTTGTAGTAGAACTCTTTCCGTACTTGAAAGTTGCCGTTCCTTTTTCTGCATCAGTCTGCTCTACAACTCTTCCTTCTTTATCGTAAGTATTCTTTACAACCGTATTGCCATTCTCATCTTTCCAGCTTGTCATACGGCTGTCATCATCATATTTGTACTCTTTTGTTGTTCCATTCGGATCTGTTACAGATATCAGATTTCCCTGCTCATCATATTTGTAAGAAACTTTTCCACCATCTGGAAGAGACAGTTCCTTGATATGCCCGAATTTATCCTGTTTTACCCCGAATGTTTTTCCGGATGGTGTTGTAATCTTACTCAGATTATAATCATCGTCATAATCTAATACTGTCTTAAATCCATTCACATCCGTTACATAACGTAAAATTCCATATTTATCAAATGACCAGACGCTCTGATCCGCATCTGTCAGTTCCCATCCGATGTAGTCATGGTCTGTATCTTTATAGCTGACTGCTTTTAAATCATATACATAACCATCCGGAGTAGTGTAGCTTCCATCTTCATTCTTATCAAAGATCAGATAACTTCCGTCCCCTCTCATATACAGAAGACTTCCGTCCTCCATTTGAGAAAGTGACTGGTCATAGTTAAAGCTCCATCCACGTCCGAACATGGAATGCTGGTCTGTTCCTTTGGAATTGTAGCTTCTTGTAATGGAGAATTCTCCATTCAGTTCATTCATCGTCGCATCGGACTGATCCATGTAGAAGTTACCAGTATTTAAGTTGACTGGTTCAAATCCAAATTCACAGTGCAGGCCTCTTCCCATCAATGCTCCGTCAATCCGCATCTTATCCTGATCGGTAAGCGGTGCAGGACTATATGGAACATTTGTCTGTGGGTTACGGATAAAGATCGTGTTATTTGCGACTACCAGTGCGTCCATAACCTGATTGTCTTTCATAATGTTCTTAAGCGGAACACCATAATATTTTGCAATCTTCGGGAATGTATCAAACTGCTTCACTTCATAGATCACAAAGCTGTCACTGGTCACTTCTTTTCCTGTTTCCAGCTTTCCATCAATCTCTTTCGATGCTTTTGCTTTGATCTTATAAAGCTTGTCCTTCGTCAGCCCTGAATACAGTGCACTCTGCCAGTTGGAATCTTTGCTGTAATACTTATTCGCCTCCGGGAACTGCTTATTGTATTCAGTACTGTCTGGATAGGAATACAATGGTTTTGCATCTGTTTCGTGATGTTCTTCATTTTCCTCATCTGGAAGCAGATAATATTCTACTGTAGATTTGCTCTTTGCAATTCCGTCTGCAAATACGGCATCAAACTTCAGCTTTCCATTTGTATTCTTTTCTGTCATCGGGCGAAGCAGGATCGTTGTTTCATCCAGTGACATATCTCGCAGATATGGATCTTCAGCCGGTGACCACTGGATGCTGAGTTTCGGTCCATAAACGGATGCCCTGTTATTCAGTACCTCACACTGCATAGAAGCTCCAAGGTTATTTGCCTCGGCAATGGCTACCAGTGCAAATCCGTTATTCGCATGAGTTCCCTGCACCCAGTCATTGACCAGATCTTTGACGTCATAATTGATATAGCTGTTCCTGCTGGTACTTGCATTCTGTACATCCTGAAACGTAAGATTTACTGGTTTTGTTTTCCATGTGATGGAGGTGTTCCACGACTGATCTACACGATAAAGTCCAAACTGGGATGCACCACCACTGTATGCAGTTTTCTGACTGACTGCAAATGTTGCACTGTCAATTTTGGAATCTTTCGGAATCTGACTAAAATTTGAATTTACTTTGATATAAGTCCGGCAGTTCTGGTGTGCAGTACCAAATCCTGCAAGGTTCCCAGACTTAATACCATCATCAAATCCGACATACGGATAATTGTTGTCACCAATCTGACTGGTAGGACTTCCCTCTTCCACACCGATCATGTTAAAGGAACTCTTCTGAATCTCTACTGGTGTCGGATCGATCCTGACCGGATACTGACGTTCTTCTGCCGAAAGCCAATCCCTATCTGGTTTTACGGTCAGGATTGTTTTTCCATCTTCTTCCCGAAGTTCCAATGTGATCAGGAAACTGATTTCCCCGGCAGCATCTTCCATTGATGGCGTCTCCAGAAGATACTTCGCATCTTTGATTGTCTTCCCTTCCGGATAGATATAGACCTGATTGTCTTTTACTTCTGCCTGATACCCCGGAATCTGCAGCTCGTATTCATAGACTTCCCTGTCTGTTGGCTGCTGAAGTACGATATCTTCCTTAATGCTGGAATCCAGTACTGTATACTGAACATCTGCGCCCTCGTAAACTTCATTATAAAGGATCGCATTGTCTTTAATAACGGAATGTGTATAATCTCCATCTACCGGAATGATCCCGATTCTGGTCTTTCCATTTTCAATCGTTACACCATTCTCTTCTGACATCTGTTCCGGAAGAAGGATAGCATAATCGTTTGCCTTGTTCTGATAAACTTCTGTTTTCTCTTCCTTTTCTTCAGTTGCCACTACACTGCTGGCTTCCTGTGCTTCTTCGGATGCCGGAGTATCTGCTTCTTCTGGTTTTACAAGTGTATTATCAACCAGCTCGGTATCTCCATCCTCATTCTTATAAGTTCCGACATAACCTCCATAAACGGTTGTATACTGCTTGTCCCCTGTCTTATAAGTCTTGGAAATGGCATCATAATCAATCAGTTCACCTTCCGGTTCTTCTGGAATCGGATAGTAATCCTGTGGTTCTTTCAACTCCACTTCTTTTTCCTGCGGATTTTCTTCTGTTTCTTCCGCTGGAGTTGTCTGTTCTTCCTGCGTCTCTGTATCTTCTGATGGCGTCGTTTCATTTTGTACGTCCGCATCAGACTGCTGACTCTTATCTTGTTCTCCAGATGTGGAATCTGTAATCCCTGCTTCCTCTTCCGTCAAAGCCTCTGGTCTGGAGAAATCTGCATTCTTCTGTACATCCTCAATGGCCTCTTTTGCCTGTACAAAAATAGGCTCTGTTCCCTGTAGTGCCATCAGGAGTGCAAGTACTAAGGCTATAGCCGACTTTCGAAATCTCTTCATAGTCTCTTTCTCCCTCTTGTAATCTTTTTCTATAATTCCTTTACAAAATAACCGCTACCCTCCTTTTTTCTGACTTTGGCACTACTATAATCTAAAAAATCACAAAATTTTCATAAATGGTAAAAATGCCCCTTGAGGTGGCAAAAATAGACGAAATCGGTCGAAAAAAATAGTAAGACACCATCGCCTTACTATTTTTCATCTAATTTCATATATAATAATATTTTCACTTGAAAGGATTTCTCCGTATGGCAGATCTCCATCTGACCATGATATTTTTCTACTACGAGTTTCACATTTTGTAATCCTATTCCATGTCCTTCTTTCCTGCTTTTCGTTGTCAGATAAATTCCATTCCGCACTTTTGGTGTATCTTTTATGCTATTCTCAATCTGGATATTCATGATTCCTTTTCCATAATACATCTGAAACGATAATCTCCTTTCATCTGAAGCTGCTGTCCCACGAATAGCATTATCCATAAGATTTCCCACTATTATACTTATATCAAATAATTCTTCCCCTATATGATTCGGTATTTCTACAGAAATCTCCGGATTTTCAATTACTGATTTCGAATCTTCCAAAATATAATTCAGCAGATTATTCATATTACGGTTTTCTGTATATAAATGATGACATAAGGCTGTTCCGGCTATATTCTCCATTTGTTTCAGATACGATAGAATCTCTTCATTTCCTCCCGTTTTTGCCATTGCCCCTATTGTTGTAAGATGGTGCTTGTAATCATGATGTATCTTATTCAGCCTGTCCTGTGATTTCATCATCATCTCCAGTTCTTTTGCATACTGGCTCATCTGAATTTTCATCTCTTCCTGTTTTGCTGTTTCAATATAACTTTTCTGAACCTCATCGTGCAGATAGAAAATAAACACATTGATAAACAGTAAGAATAATACAATCGTAGACCGCACACCTCTTCTGTCTGGCAGCAATATCCTGATACAGACTATAATGCTGATCACCGGGACAGAAAGCATAGCAAGCCAATGACGGTTCTTTATATAATAACTTCTCTTTACACCTACTTTTCTTTCAATAATGACTTCCAGTAAAAAGAATATAAAATTTCCCATTACAATAGTTCCCGGTCCCATGTGATGATGCACCGGATTTCTTGCTACCGCATACCGTTGAAAGAACACGATTGGAATCCCATCACATAAAATTCCCATAATATATACCATAAGTATATTCCAGACATGATGTTGCCAGTCTGCCTGATATGCCACTGTTATAATTAACAGAGCTATCAGCTCAAAGATCAGATCTCCGTACATCGTTCCCCACTGCATGCTTCCCCAGCATGAAAGCAGATATGCACAAAAATATGCAAATAGCTTTTGTGTATCCTCATTTTTTGGATACAGGATGGTATTGTAACGGAACACAGTATAAATCCAGAATAATTTACTTGTCAGATAAGTGATCAAATGGATATTCATAATCTTTTCTTCTCCGTTTGTAATAGTCTTTCCCTGACCTTCTTGCGATTTGCTTTACTGATACTGAGACGTGTCTTGTCTTTCATAACCACGTTGTCATATTCGTAATGCTCCACGTGTTCCATATTGATGAGATAGGACTTGTGAATCAGTAAGAAATATTCTTCTGTTACATCCGCTACATCCTTTAATTTTCCTCGATATTCATATTCTTTTTCCGATGTCACGATATGTACTCTTTTTCCCAGACTATAAAAATACAGGATCTTGTCATAAGAAATCTTGTGGATTCCTTTTGTATCCGTATATTCAAATATTTTCTTCCGTTCTTTTAACAGTTCCCGTAATTCACCTATCACCCGGAAAAGTTCTTCCTCTCGGATTGGCTTTACAAGAAAATCAAATGGATGAATACGGAATAATTTCATAGCATATTCCTGATATGTTGAAATATAGGTAATCCGCAGTTCTTTTCCATAATTTTTCTTTCGTATCTCCGTTCCGATATCAATTCCATTCTCATGTTCCAGACAAATATCAAGGAATAACATATCGTAGGATTCTTCTTCCAGCCTGTTAAGAAGCTGCTCCGCAGAATAGTATATTTCTATAGATATCTGACAGTCATTCGCTTTCCCATAATGGAGCAGCTTCTGTTCTAACCAATTACATAGGATGATGTCATCATCACAGATTGCAAGTTCTAGCATATTTTCTTACCCTCAGTCTTTCGTAACACGACAAATGGGGAAAAGAATCCCCTTCAATTCTTTTCCCGAATGGACATCACTAATTTTGTGTCATTTTTCCGATGCAACAGCACCACTTCCTTTGCTGTCTTATTTTGTCCTCTATATAATAAACACTTGAACAAGAAAAAACTGTCGCCATTTTATAATTTATTTATATTTTTTATGTTTTATTTATATTTTATCCAAATATTACAGCGATAACTAATAATGTCACCCCCTGCATTATTCTTTTTATTTTTAGCGTCATTTGATAAAACATCAACGTTTTTGATGGCAAAAAGGGAACCTGCAAAACCAGATTCCCTTTAAAATACATGCTCTTCTCTAAAAGGATGATAAATCCACCATCCTCTGCTTATTTTTAAAAACTTTTTCCTTTTTTACAATACTTATAAATATTAAATGGTTTTTCTTTTTTTTCAAATAAAATCCCTGTTGTTTTAATAATTTTTATAAGTTCATCCGACTCCATATCTGTCGTTTTAAATATAAATATTTTCTTTTCATTTGTTATGAAAAAAAAGAAGTTTTTATATAAGAACATTCTATCAATATTTTTAAATTCATAAATTTGATCTTCATCTATTTTAATTGCGTTTTCATCGATATCCACCGTTTCATATCCTGATCTACCCCAGACAAATTCATGAACATTTTTTTCAAAATTTTTACCAATCATTTGATACCAAATAATCCAAGCCACACAAGCCACACAAGTTCCAATCCCTATTCCAAACATCAAATAACTTTCCGACAGATAACAATTAATCGACAGTAAAAATTCTACAGGTGTAAAAATATAGATAATCATTCTACTTTTCTGTCTTGTTTTAAATAATTGATTAGGAATTATAAACCCAAGCGAAAGCATTCTTTCTAATTCTTCCCTATCCTCATCTGACACAATTGATTTAATATGCATTCTTCTTAATCCCCCTTTTGCCAGAGGTCCTCTTTATAAAATCGAACCTCTGGCCATTGTCTCTTTTATTCTTTTACAATTTACAGCGCTTGAATCAACAAACCAAAAACAGTACCTGCTCCAGCTGAAAATAAAGCAATAATTGACGGAATTGCATTTACAACTAATGCACCCGCAAGAACTAATATTACGGCTCCTGCCAGTATATTACTATGCTCTTTTGTGAATTCTACAACATTAAATTCAAGACCACTATTAGAATTTAATGTCATTGTAAAAATCAAAGCAACCGATATTGTCCACTCTTTTTCCTCTTCTGGCAGCAAATCTGATGTACTAAATACAATGGAAAACTCTACACTATTGGCAAAAACATTATTTATTTCAAAAGCAATATTACCAGATTTAACCGATAAAGCAATTTTTTCTATCGTATTTCCAAAGTTATCTGCTCCCTCTATACCTGTATCTGATAAATTTGATGAAATCTCCATAATTTGATTTTTGCAAGTTTGTGTCAATTCTCCATCATTTCCTATATCCACTTTTATATTATAAATTTTACCAGTTGAACTTTCAAGCGATGTGGATATTTTAGTAGAAATATCAATTGCTCCTTGAGGACTCATCATTGTTCCCAGTGAAATTTCCTTATCATACTCCACACCCACATCCATAATTTTATTCAGATAACCAAGCGGCTCCATTACATTATAGACATATTGATTTCGTGCTATTTTTACCTTTGCCCGAAGATTTTCTTGCGCTATTTCCTCATCTGTTTTTGTCGATACGGCATCGAACTTTTTAAATCCAGTATCTCTCCCTGAATATGCATCTTTATCCAGTGGGAACGAAGGTGATGAAGAAAATGAGTTCAACTCACAAAATTGATCAAATGCCCAGTTCTTCGGCATCGAATATCCCAAATTACAGCTAAATCCAGTTGACATATCTGCCACAAATGATTTACTTGCCAATCCTGCTTCATAAACTTTAGTACATACATATCTTGGTGCATAAATGCCGACTTTATAATTTTTATCATTTGTCGAACTGAAAAAGATCATGTGAATCTGTTCAAAATAAGGTATAATAAATGTATCAATCTGATATGAATAACAATCAAAATCCACTGCAAAGTATATAGTCGTTCCACTTGGTATACCGATTCTCTCGGCTGCTAAAATTGCTGTCTGTGCATCAACACTTCCCTGGGACGGATCCTTAAAATAGTTTAATTCATATCCTCCATCCTGATATATCGGGAATACCGATAATCCTGCATTTTCAATGTTTTTCACTTCTGTTGATGTCAAATATTTCGGTGTATGTTCTTTTCCAACAGAACCTGTCAGATAACGTCCTACATGAGTATACCCTGCATTTTTTATATCTAATGCCTGTTGTTTATTTAATACTGTTGCACAGTCACACGCTTTTGCTGCCCTGTTTGTATCGCCTTTACTCGTAAGCAATGATTTCATAGTAGAAACATTTACTTTTCCTTTTGTTACAAGTCCAATTCCTGTCAGACCATAAAACTCCTGAAATTCTGACACCTTTGACTCTGTAGTCGAATCAAACACGCCATCGAATCTTCCCGGATTATATCCGTTAAAATATAGTCCGTATTGAGCAATCTTATTAAATGGAACATATTTCGTCGAGTTCTGTCCGTTCTGTAATGTACCCGGAAACGCATTTGTTGTTGCATCGCCAAAATTAACTGAATTCAAATCTGTAATTAATTCAGTTGTAACTCCTTCAGCCGCCTGCAATGCACCAACTAAAGACAAAATTGTCTGTCTTGAGGCAATTCCATCACAAGGTCCAACACCAATAACATCTGACCAGTCACTATTTAATTGCTGTTGAATAAGAACAATATTGGAATCCCCACCAGAAACCTTTGTAAACCAGTTTAGGGATAACAATCCAGACCAAACTTTCCAATCAATTTTGCCCGTAACTTCCAGTCCTGCATTTTCCTGCATCTTTTTAACTGCATTTACTCCTGATGTATAATAAATTCCAGTAATTCCTCCAGCAGCATATCCTTTGCAAAACAGAGCACACTGAATCAAGCATACATTAACCTGCGGAGTATCATTCGGATCCATTTTTGTAATAATGGCTAACTTCTTCATGGTATTAATAGTAAGTGGTCCAACCGTTCCTGTAATCGTTGAGATTCCATTCTGAATCTGAAATGCACGAATGATTCCCTGCATCACGGCTGTTCCGGTCTTTCCATCTTCATCCAGTTTTACCCAATCCTTATGTCCACCAAACATCGCATTTAAATATTTTTGTGCTGCTTTTACATTCTGATCACTCATATTCACTACCTCCTAATTCAAGTCAATTATAAAGATTTCTAACTCTTTATATGTCTATCACTAAAAGTTACAATAACAATTTATCAATCAACTGTGACTATTTTGTGACTATTTTCCAAAGGATTCATTAACTCCCTTATAAAATCCTTAACAAATTATGAAAGAAACCATCAATTTATCACCCCATATCCCATTATAGAACTGTAATCTACTGCATAATTTCTCTGCCGTACCTGATCACTGGAATTTCCCTCAATCGTGTAAACTCTTCCACCTTCACACTTTTCTACTATTCCTACATGATCCGATGTTCCATCATGATCCCAGTCAAAAAAGATGATCATTCCAGCTGTCGGAGTTGTTCCGCCACTCTGCCACTTATTCTTTCCCTGAAACCAGGACACTCCATCACTGCACAATGAGAATTTAGGAACATTCCCACTTGCAATCAGACCGCTCTGATCCGCACACCAGCTTACAAAACAGGCACACCATTCTACCCGACTGTCAAATCCGTACCAGCTCCAGAACTTCTGACCGCCACTGTTTCCAAGCTGCCCCATTGCAACCGACACAATCTGCTGATTACCAAACAAACCAGCAAACAGGCTGCCACCGGAATAATACCGCATCACATGGGGAACGTATTGGGGATCTCCGTAACTGCTCCATCCATGCGAAGCTGCCTGTTCCTGTGAAAACTGCAATGCATTGGCTTCTGTATAACCGCCTCTTTGCAATGCCCATCCTATGTAGCCATTTCCATAGTTATATCCCTGCCATGCAAGTTTCAGCTTGTCCAGATCCTGTGGACTGCTGCATCCTGCCTGTCTGATACAGTCTGCAAAGGTCTGTACTCCAACCTCTATCGAATAATCCGGATCAGTAATAGAACCAGGAGTGTGTGGGAATCTTGTATTATATGGACTTTCCGAACACTGCATCGGGTCTGTTCCCCTGCCTCCAGATTCCTGCATCATGATGGCCTGTATCGCAGACACATATTCCGGAATGCCGTATTGGGATGCATACTGCTGTATCACAGAAGTATACGCAAGCACTTCTTCACTTAGGGATTCGGAGCTTTCCGAATTACTGCTGAAAGCTGCTCCTGCAATGATTCCCACAATCAGAATAAATACCAGAAGAAATGCACTACCTCCGGCAGCAATCCATTTTCCCATTTTTTCAAGAGCTACTACCCCTTTTTGAATCGCTGCTGTAATTCCCTGTACGGATAACTTTGAACCCTTTCCAGTTACCTGAAGGACTGCTTTTCCACTTTCTGCCGATGCCTGTGCTGACTTTCTTGCCATCTGGGCTGCTCTTGCTTTCTGCATCGCCTGAAGACTTTTTTCCATCTGCTGTTTCTGCATGGATGCCTGTGTCTTTATTTTTTCTTGAGACAGACCGGATACTTTTACCACTCTCGGTGCTGCTTTCACCTGCCGTTTACCATTCTCCTTGGCAAGTGCTGCCTGCTCCGGTTTCAACTTGATTAATTTCTTTCCGCTTTCTGCCCCCTGCTCCATTGCTTCTTCGGCAGCTTTCGCTTCTTCCTGTCTGCTTTTTCTTTCCTTTATCTTCCTGTAGGTCACTCCAGCAAGTTTTTTTCCACCTTGATATGTGGTTTTCCCTATACTTTTTCCTGCCACACTCGCCGCTCTGTACTGTACGGATTCTATTTTTTCAGTTCCATACTGTGTTGGGGATTCTGACTGCCCACTGCTTTTTTCATGTAGTTCCCTTGGCTTTTCTTTTGCTTCCAGAACCGCTGAGCGAACCAGTTCTTTCGGAAGTCGGGCAGCCGGATTTCGAATCTTCGGATTCTTATCCCTTACCCGTTCCTTGATATCTTTCATCCGGTCACCCTCTTTCCGTATCTCTTATCTCATCGGGCAACATCCCGATGTTTCTTTTTTTCCTGCTGTTTCTGCAACTGCTCCACCTGTCTGATTGCCTCATTTACCAGTGGATGTTCGTTGTAATATGGCACAAGTTCCAAGTCTCCCCTGTCTTTTGATGACAACGGTAATGGATATTCCATGTCTGAATAAATTGATTCTGGATCATGAATAGAAAACTCAATAGCCGGACACATATTGGCAGATGTTCTACAATATTTCTGGTACTTTTTATATGCCTCTTCCAGCGTTCTGCATTTTGTATATTCTCCTAAATCATGGAACTCACCGCACTCTGCAGCATAAAAAGTTATCGTTACTTCTTCTTTTTTCTTCATTATGATTCTCCCGGTTTTGTTGTCATTAGTTTATAAAGGTCTGTATTCTTTGGGAACGTATTCTCAAATGGTACGATATTCCCAGAGCAACGGATTAGGCCACTGCCAACCGATACATTTGTAATATAGGACAGTTGGTTTTCGGAAATATTCAAAAGAGCTGCCAATTCTTCCCTGTCTGTACTTGCCTGATTCAAAAGAATCAAAAACTCACTGTTTGCCAACATCAGTCTTGCAGTGTCCGATTTCAGAAGTTCCTCAACATTTTGGGTTAAACCTGTCACGAATCCATTGTATTTTCTGATTCTCTTGTACAGTCGGTAGAAGAAATTTGCACTGTATTCATAGCGGAATAACAGATAGAACTCATCGGCAAATATCCATGTCGTTTTTCCTTCTTTCCAGTTCTGAATTACCCTGTTGAAAATACTGTCTAAGGTAACCAGCATTCCCAGTGGCATAAGCTGTTCCCCCAGTTCCCGGATATCATAATCCATGATCCTGTTCTTCTTATTCACATTGGTCGGCTGTGCAAAGGTGTTCAGGCTTCCATTGATAAAAAGTTCGGATGACAGTGCAAGTCCCCTTGCCTCTTCTTCCGGCTGTAACATCAACTGTCGGTACATATCTTTCAATGTCGGAACTTCTCCGGTATAACCACTTCGGATATAATCCCGGTACACATCTGCAGCACAGCGGTCCAGGATTGACTTTTCTTTTGCTGACAGGTTTCCTGCTCCAACCAACTGTTCAAATACAGACAGAATAAACTCCGATTTTTCAATCAGTGGATTCTTTTCATTGCCGTAGGCTGCGTCCATATCCATTGCATTCAGGTGATTGTCTGATGTCGCAGATACTTTTACAACCTGTCCACCCAGAGCCTCTACTAATTTTGTGAATTCGGACTCCGGATCAAGAATCAGGATATCGTCATCGGTACTCAATGCCAGATGCACAATCTCTTCTTTTGCCGAAAAGCTCTTTCCTGATCCACTGACGCCCAACCGGAAACTGTTTCCATTCATCAGTTTCTTCCGGTCGGCTACCAGAAGGTTCTTGCTGACTGCATTCTGCCCATAATAGATACCGCCCGGCTGCAGGATTTCCTGTGTATGGAACGGGATTAAAACAGCCGTTGATTCCGTTGTCAATGTACGCAGGGCATTGATCTTTCGCAGTCCGTAAGGAAGCACTGTATTGAGTCCGTCCACTTGCTGCCACTTTAATGTTGCCATCTGGCACAGATGCTTTCTTGCTATCGACAATAATAATTCCGTATCGGAATCCAACTGTTTTTTACTGTCTGCCAGATGTACCATTGTCAAAATTCCGAACATCATACGCTGGTCTCTGGTTGTCAGATCATCGAGCATTTCCTTGGTTTCTTTTCTCTGAAGTTCCATATCGTATGGTACGATTGCCGAGAAGTTATTATTAGCGTTCTGCCTTCTCTGCCAGTTGGTCACGTTGGTTTCCACACCAAGCAGTCGGTTCTGGATTTCCCTTACCGCTTCATCCGTAGGGACTGGCAGGATATCAATCGACAATATCAGATTCCGGCTGAAGTCACACAGTTCTGAAATCATGTCATCTTTAACATAACTTGCATAATCCTGCATATACAGGACTCTTCCGTACCTGTCACCGATTTTAAAATGGTCACGTTCAAATTCCATAGAATCCGGACACATCCAGTCCTTGAAACTTGTTCCCTTCTTGGCAAATTGTTTCAGATCAAACGGAAATGCCTGTGGGACATCTCCCTTGAAGAAGTCCCTGAAAATCTGGAGCCGGCTCTCTGCGTCCAGTCCTTCTGCTGTGGACGATAACTTTGCCAGATGTGTTACGATGTCTGTTCCGATACGTGCAAAATAGGTTCTTGCATCGTCAATCGATCTTTTATGTACACTGACAGTCAGATACCGTTCCTGATAGATGCTGTTGTTTGTTCCTGTAATCTTAGACAGGAGCATTTCGTTGTATTCTTCCCGATAGTGGTCCAGTCCATCTTCCTTCATTGGAAGCAGGATTGATTTTTCAAATTCTTCTTTATTGATTCTCCGGTTATTGATGGTAATTTTGGCAGAAATGCCGGAATCCAGTGAATTTAAGAGTTCGGAATAATCCAGAAACATTTCTGTCTTATTGTCCTTACTCGCAATATAATAGTTGATATCTGTAAAACGATATGTTTTTGAGAATTTCGTTCCCTGTTGAAAAATTCCATCCGGCCAGATTCGCTGGATGGGAATTGCCTGTTGGACTGATTTCGGAACTTTGAAGCGTTCCTTATCCATCCGAAGTGCCTGACTTAAGGTTTTAATCAAAGGCATCACTCCTTCCCTTGCGTTTCTTTCTCTGTTTTGCTTCTGCTCTTTGCTCCCGCTCTTTTATGATTTCCGCTCCATCCTTTTGATTCTTTTCTCCCAGCGAGATGGTCTCCTGCATGCAGGAGTAGTGGATATCTTCCGACTGAAACACCAGTTTCTTCGGATACAGCAATTCGGATTTGATCACTGCCCATAAAAACTGTTCGGCTGTCATACCATGATATTTGAAAAAGCCACAGGCAGCAAATGGAGTAGCACCAAGCACACACAGCCATCCGGTTATTTCCTGTCCGGTAATTTCACGCATTCCAAAGTAAATTCCGATTGCTGTAAGAATCGCAAGAACAGAACACACACATTGTCTCAGGTCCAGTCCCATAAACATGGATTCCTGATAGTCCCGGATTTCTTTATTCATCTTGACTTCCATAACTTATCGCTCCTTTCCTCTGCTTTGTTTCTTCGTTTTCTGTGGTTTTTCTTTCGGTACTTCTATCCCGGCAAATCTACAGTGTTCTGCAACGCCTTCCGGATCAAATTCCGCAAGTCTTGCTAGATCAAACGCTACCTTCTGATAGGTTGCATATCCTGATCTTCCTGTTTCATTCAACACTTTTCCTAGTTTATGTTCCTTGATAAAATGAAGCATATCCTTGGTAAAATCTCCTGTTATAAAAGCCTCATTTGGCTCTAAGAACTGATAGGGCAGATTAATGGTTACATCTCCAAAATCTTCCCATTCTCTCCCTTCCTTATGGCAGAGTCCTACATATAAATTTCCATTGTTCCGATAAGAGCTCACTCGTATTGCTACTGTCTCACGTCCAAATTCCCAGTTATATCTTAATGTTTTCTTTATATCCATATTTTTAACCTCCAAGTCCCATCATTTCTCTGACAATACGGTCAGATGCCTTAATTGCTCCAACCAGCACCAGTAAATTAAATACCAGTTCTCCGACATAGTTCCACACGATTGTAACTGCACTCAACTCCGTATCTCCGACAGCCGGAGGGCTTGCTGCATAAGCAGAAAAGATAATACATGCCAGTGCAATAATTGCCCCTTCCAGACATACGCCTACATAAGAACGGATAAAGTTCTTTCCAATGGACTGCGTGGGTTCTCCTGCAAATGAGGAAATCGGAATCGGGGCGATTGCCGTATACATATAGATTTTGAACATTCTGCCATACACTGTCAGGATCATTACAAATGACAATACAGTGATCAGCAGACTGCCAAGCAGTGTAACAATCCACAACGGAATGGATTCCAGCATTCCCACGCTCTCAATCTTATCTACAATCTCCGTTGGCAGTTCCGTCACGCTTCCTGCCATACTGGAGCCACTCATTACGGTTGTCACGATTCCCTGCACAATGGAAAACAGTGCCTGCATAAGTTCCATCCCGTATGTAATTGCTCCCTGAGCAAGTGCAAACCGGATAAATGCTTTTAGCACATGTTCCGGCTTTTTCAGATCTGTAAAACTGCCACACGTTTTAATGATTCCGGCTGCGAAAAATAATACCAGTAATCCATAAGCAATGGCTGTCAGTGCATCATTAATATTTACCATAATCCGCCAGATGCCGCCGCCCTTAAAAGTTGCCGGATTTTCGGTCAGCAGAGTCCACAGTTCTGCCATCTTTTCACTCCATGTGGATAGTGCTGAGTTTAGATTCTGTACAATCCAGTTATCACTCAAAAACTCTCACCTCCTTAAACATATTTTTGAATACAGGAGTACCTTCCGGCACTCCTGCTGTTTCCTGATATATTTTTTCAAAGAGGCTTACGCCATAATCAAATCGAGGATTTCTTTGGCGAACGTAATAATTACCCCTCCGGCCAGTGTCAGAAATCCATTTGCCCTCTGGCTTGGATCATGGCTTTTTAAAGACAGACCAACCTGCACAACACCAAATCCAAGCAAAATCAAACCGATCGCACGAATCAGAGAAAAAATAAAGGTAGACAGGTTATTGATAACGGACAACGGATCTCCGGCTGCGAATGCGGTCGTTGCTCCAACCGTTACGGTCAGTACCAGTGCCATATAAAGGCTCATCCACTTTTTCTGTTTTCTCCCCATCGGCATCGGGGTTATCATTTTTTCAGTTGTATTCTTTTTTGTTCTATTTTTTTCTCCTGTGAGAAGTTTCTTCAATACACATCACTCCAATCCATCAAAAAACTGCTATTCACCAAGGATGTCCTCGGTAGACAGCAGTTCGTAATCGTCTAATCTGTTAATGTCAATCTTTAGGTCGTCGTGAGCCAGTGGTGTTTTCGCATAATCATAAGGCGATGCACCACCGTCCTCTGTGTATCTGAAATTCACATGCTTTTTTAAATCATATTTATCGTCCATGATCGGACGCTCCCCACGAATAAACAAAATCGCTTTGCGGTTATCTAAAAGCCGTATTTCATCCGGTGTTAAAAGTTCCCTTCCTGTCTGCTGATAATTCACCGAATAGCTGCCGCTACGCCCTTTTGTCTGTCCGTAGGTATTGGTATCCAATGTCTCTTTTCCCAATAATTCCGAGACATACTTATGTCCTTCTTTTTCATTTCCACCCAGATATAAAAATTCATCGCAGTTGCCGATCAGACTCTCATACGAGTCTTTAAATAAGGCTTTCATCTGTGCAATGTTCTGGATGATGATACTGCAGGAAATCCCTCTGGAACGCATGGTTGCCAGAATCTTGTCAAAATCATCCGGCAAGGCTACGTTTGGCCATTCATCCATAATGCAGTGTACCGGAATCGGAAGCCTTCCTCCGTACTTCCGATCTGCCACATAATACAGTGTCTGAAACAGATTACTGTAAATCATGCCGACCAGATAATTCATGCTGGTGTCTGCATCCGGAATACAGCAAAACAGTGCTACTTTTTTCTCCCCAATACTGTATAAGTCCAGTTCGTCCGTACAGGTCAGGTTGGCGATTTGTTTCAGATTGAACGCTGCCAGACGGACACCAACCGATATCAAAATAGACTTTGCGGTCTTTCCGGCCGCCTGCTTATAAATGGCATACTGCTTGACCGCAATACTCTCTGGGTCCCGCATTTCCAGTCTTTCAAACAAAATGTCCAATGGTGACTGGTAATCCTCATCATCTTCTTTGACCTGTGCGCTTCCAAGCATTTCCATAATCATCGGGAAGTTCTGTTCTTCCGGTGGAGCTTCATGCAGTAAATACAGCATAAGTGCCTGTAAAAGTGCAGTCTCTGACTTTTCCCAGAACGGGTCCGAGCTTTGTGCACCTTTCGGTGTCGTGTTGCGGATCAGGTTGTTAATTAGTTTCAGCACATCCTTGTCATCCCGGACATACGCAAACGGATTATAACACCAGGAAGTCTCCGGATTGATCAAATCAAAAACCCGGACTTCATATCCATTCCGTTCCAGAACACCTCCTGTTTTGCGCAGAAGTTCCGCTTTCGGATCTGTGATCACCATCGAGCAGTTGCACTGCATGATGTTCGGAATCGCATAGGTCCGGCTCTTTCCTGCCCCGGAACCTCCGACTACCAGCACATTTAAATTTCGTTTATGCTTATATCCATCCAGTCCCATGCGGAAATGCTGTGTCAGAAGCAGATTATTCGTGTACTGCTTTTCGCAGTAACGTCTGCAGATTTCGGACACGTTGCCCCATTTTGCGGAACCATGTTCCACGCCTCTTCTATAATTTCTTTTTTGGGATTCATAAATACCAATGCCTAAGAAATAGGCTGCTGTGAATATCAGAATACATTTGAACGTATACGGTGTATACGTGATAAAAAACGGCTGTTCGAGTTTTTCGCTCAGCGTTTCTAAGATTTGAATAAAATTCTTATCCGGTGTAATGGCACAAGCGGTAATCGCTGCCGCCCACCAGACAAATGGCAGAAAGACAAGATACAGAACCCAGTCCTGCTTTTTTGTACTTATCTCTGCAAGTCAGATTCTCTTTTCTTGCGTGGCTTTTCTTCTGGATGTCCCTGTCCTTCTTTCTTATGAAAGGAATCCACTCCCGGTATCAGTGAGAGACTTCTGCCGTTGTCCCACTTAACACCAAGCTGGCCTGCATCATCCACATACTGCACAGTTCCTTCCAGTCCCTGCGGCATACCCGCTTCTCCATCCATCGAATTCAGACAGATTCTTGTTCCTGCCGGATACTGTTCTCTAAGTCTTGCCACTTTTTCTCTTGAATAAATGACCAATCAACCACTCCTTTCTCTACCAGAACATGTGTCTGCTAGTATTCGGTTTTGCAACCTGAATAATAACTTTATCTATTCCATCACTGTATCTTCCGGCTGCAAGATATTTACTTCTGAGTCTGTTCAGTGCCTTACGGATCTGCCTTTGTTCCCCGGCTGTAATCTGCAGTCGTTTCTGAGCGAGGTCGTATTCACTTACTTTTTTCAGAAGAGCTTTCGTTTCTTCCAAACATTCATCCTGCTCACTCTGCGCCTGTAGCTCATCATTCAGTGCCACCACGAACATATTTTTCATAATGTTATCCATCTTCAAATAGTATTTTGTCATCTGGCTGACCTCCTTTTTTGTTACACCAACCATATCACAAGACCTCCGTAATAGCTACTCCAACCGTCCAACTTTTTCACTTTTATCGTTCCGGCTGGTTCTTTGCTTTTTTCTCTTTTCCAGATGCTTTTTCATCCTTGGTTTCCGGTGTTTTTACAGGGTCTCCGATTGCGAACTCATCGGTTACATACTCCTGTTCCTTTGCACCAAAATTCCGTTCGATATGGTTTCGGATACTATAGGAAGCCTGACGGACATCATTTAAAAAGTCTCTCAGTTCCTGTGGATCTTTCTTTCCACATTCATTTCTCTGTGCAATATACTCCAGATTGAATCCGGTAACATCCACACCATAACGTTTCGCAATCACATAGGCTGCACAATAAGCCTGTGCACTGACTTTCTGTCGGCTGTAGGTTCCGGTATGCTGGTCCAGTGCTGCACACGCCAGTTCTCTGTTCAGTGCATGGAATGTCGTTACTTCACTCATTCCGTTGCGGATATAAATGGTACGGTATCTCGGATTGTACTGGGCCTGCACTTTGTCTGGCAGATCATCCTCAATCTGCACACGTACCGACTGGTCTTTTAAGACAGTTCCTATCAGTTCTGTCAGACTTCGCTGAGGGCGTTCTTCCAATGGCTTTCCAGACATCTGACTGATGTCAAATCCTTTTCCAATCGTATACCCTCTCCGCATTTCTCCGTCTTTTTCGTATTCAGTGGAAATCATATAAGTAATGCCATGTTCCCCGACTTTGACCGAACGGTGTTCTTCTCTCCAGCGTTCATAAGACCTTACCACCTTAAAATCTGGATGCTGTCCGTAAATCAAAAGCAGATTCGGTGTTCTCTGGGTATTACACTCTGCCATAAAGTCCAGAAAGCCTTTCAGTTTTTCTCCATCCTGAAAAACTCCCTGTGCCTGTGAATCTACTTCAGCCCATACCTCTTCTCTTTCCTGCTGTTTTTTGGCTGCATATTCTTCTTTCGTCAATTTCTGTTCAGGAACCTGCTGTTCTTCCGTTCCCCCTGAAATCATATCTGTTAAATCCATATACATTACCTGCCTTTCGTTTTCATATTCTTACGTTTCTTCCGGCTCTCTCTGGCATTTTTCCGTCTGTCCGGCCTCTTACGTTTCTCTTCCTGTTCCTTGCGGATATCTCCGAGTTCTTTCCGCACAGATGGTTTTTCATTCTTTTCTTTCCAGCTAATTTCCCGATCGGAAGAAGTATTTCTGTTGCGCGAGAAAGGTTCGGATGGATTCTTTTCTTCCCCCTCCTGCGCCTGTGTAAAATTTCCTTCCGGGAAAGCCTCATCCCCGATCTGGAACATTTCTTCCGCATCGTCCAGTTCAAATTCTATCTTGCCTTCCGGCAGGACAACGGTCTCTGTCCGTACATTCTCCCCGGTTTCTTTTTCCATCTGGTTTTCTGCCTTTTCCGGTGCAGTCTCTTTTTCCACTGCTTCCGTAACCATAGAGCCTGATTCTGCTTTTACAAAATCCAGATTCATCCGGTCTAATACCCGATTCATCTTCGCTGCATCATCTGCAAATACCATGACCTCTGTCTGGTCCGGATTCACCTTATCTTTGATGACTACATATAAGATACCTCTCGCCTTGGCTTCTTTTGCAAATTCTTTTAAACGGTCACCCGGAACGGTAAAAAATTTCATCGGGCGCTGTTCCTTTAACATTCTGGTAAGTCTTGTTTTCCCTCTTGTCTTTTTCTGGTCCTTCAAGGCGGCAGCAATAAAGACTGCCACATGCTTTGCTACATTCCCGGTGATCTTCAGCGAATACTCCATCCCTTCCAGACTGTACCGTACCACCTGATCTGCCGGTTCTGCTCCGTAATTCATACTTATCTCACCTCCTGACTTTTCTGCATTCTTTCTTTATCTTCCACACGTTTTTCATTCTGGCTCTGTTCTTCCGCTTCCTGAAGTCTCGCTTCGATTTCCAAGGAATGTTTCTCAATCTGAACGGTCATACGAACTTCCTTACGGAGTCGCTTCAATTCCTCATTGATTTCGGACAATCGTTCTTCCCCAGTCTCCCTGCCCCCATTCCGATACAATCTTCTGCGTTCTTTCATAAGTTCCGCAATCTGCTTTTGCAATGGCTCTCGGTACGCGGCAAGCTGCTCTCTGGTTATGATGTCATGTTTCAGTAGAAATTCAATCTGTTCAATCCTGCGGTCCAGTTTCCGGATATCCTCTCTGACAGCGTATGGACTCCTTTTCGGTCTTTTTGGCAGTACCCCCATTTGATATAAATAGGAATAATACAGTGCCTGAATCCCGGTCAGTTTCTTTTTGGGATGAATCTGTACTGCCTTTTGATAGACTCGTTTCACCTTTGGCTGTAGTATCTGCCCACGTATTTCCTCTTCGGAATAGTTTTTTCCGAGAGAACGCAGACGGATATACCGCTCCATTCCCGGAGCTTTTAAAGAAATGTATTTCCTGTTCAGTTTCCATGTATAACCCCGCTTTTCCATCTCTTTTAGGAATTGTAACCAGGAGTAGCTTTCCTGTACCGATTCCCTGATATCCAAACGGATCGCCATTCTCCATGTCGGTTTTCCTTCCTGTTCTGCTTTCCACTGTACATAAGGGATTGATTTTTTCTGATTGGATTCAATGATAGACAGACCATATTTTCTGCACAGGTCATCGGAAATCTTACGGATCTCCGTATAATAACTCTTAGCATTACTATGGTACTTATGTCCGTCCACCATGCTTACAGAATTCCAGACAATATGATTATGATAGTGTCTGGTATTAAGATGTGTTGTTATGACTACTTCAAACTGTCCTTTTAAGAGCCGGTCTGCCAGTTCCTGCCCGATGAGATGTGCCAGTTCCGGTGTCACCTCACCTTCTGCAAAACTCTGTACCAGATGGTATCCTTCCACACCGCCCATCTTATGGAATCTCTTTTTCGTTGTCAGCATATCTTCATACGCATTTTCATTGGTGCATCCGATGGTATCTTCGAAGACCGCTTGTTCCGTCTTTGTCCGGTTCATGGCATAATCAATGGCAGCCTCCAGAGAGTCTGCTTTCTGTGTGGTTTTTTCTTTGTCTTTCACATATTCGATGGAACGGTCCAGGCGGTGGACGGGGATAACACTTGTATAAGCCATCTGTCATTACCACTCTTCCTTTACCAGATGCCATGTCTCTTTGGTAAGCCGGAGCATTTCCTGTACACTCTGCTCACTTGCCATTCCCGAAGCATTCGCAACATGGGCAAGCTGGTTCGCATTATTGCACAGACCCGCTATCTTCCTAAGCAGTTCCGGGTGATGTTCACAAGGTTTTGCGTGTACCTGTGCTCCTAAGATCAGCGAACGCATAAACTCTTCCCGACTCAGTCCGCTTTTTTCCACCTGTTCCTCCAATTCCCTGAGTTCCCTTGCATTTAACCGCACCGGGATCACATGGTTTCGTTTTCGCATTGCATCACCGTCCCTTCTCTTTTCTCTTTCATCATATCGCCAAGCTCCTCATCGGATTTTTTCGCTGCAACCATGCAACAGGTCACTATCACTCCTATAAATCCTCCGCTCATCAATGCGATTACAATCATTACTCCATTTCTTAACATGACTTGATCCTTCCTTTCCATTTCCGTCTGTGTCCGGGGGATTGGGGTTCTCCCCAAAGTGCGTTTGGATATCCAAACGCTATGCTTGCAAAACGAGTACCGCCAGTTTCTGTAGCACCGGATTGACTCGATTCTGATTTATTTTGATTCTTTTATCTGTACCAGTCCATCAAGTGTCGTACAAATGATATGGAGTCTGTCTGCCATACTGATTTCGGTATTCATTGTTCCTGTCACTTCTTTCCCACATACGACTACCATCCGGCATCTCCGTAAAAGGATATGGGACATTCTTCCATATCCCTGCATATCTTCTGCATCAGACTCTTCCAAGAATGGTGAGAATACAAATCTCGGACAGATTGGTACATACCCAAGTTCATAGATTTTTCTGCAATATTTCTGCACTTTTACCCGGCTTTCTTCTGCTGAACAGCACACATAAGCCAGCGCCTGTTCCATACGCTCCATCTCCTTCCTGCATCCAGTTGGATGCCACTCATTTTCTCTATAAAAAACAAGATGTCCAATTGGACATCCCGGCTACTTTTCATCCTCTTTCTGCTCTGCTTCTAATGCAATTTTCACTCTGTCACTTCCCAGTTTGTAGTAGGCATCTGTTACCTCAATTCCCACTGCACGATAACCTGTCATAACCGCTGCAAGGACAGTTGTTCCTGCTCCGACAAACGGGTCCAGGATCAGCCCTCTCGGTTCACAAATCTGGATAACATCTTTCATAAGCTGCAACGGTTTCTCTGTCACATGAATCCGGTTCTGCGGATTGCCATATCGGAAGACGCCCGGCAGACAAGATACCGGACGGTTGATCGGCATCGGTCCGTTACTGCCCCACACAATATATTCAGCCTGCTGGCGGAAACGGCCTTTCTGTGGACGGGAGTTTCCCTTATCCCACACCGCTGTTCCTCGCCAGATCCATCCTGCCCACTGCAATGCATCGGTAATCGATGGATACTGACGCCAGTCAATGAACAGACAGATCGGAGCACCTTTCTTGCAGGCTTTCCGCACATCATAGAGCCATTCAGCCATCCAGTGCGTCCAAGATCTCTGGTCTTTGTTATCCCCATCGAAATCCGGAAGTGCATTGGCAGCACTCATACTGCTGTATTTCTGATTTGTAGTACGATTTCTTTCATTCTGTTTTGTTCCACCGGATGCATACGGCGGATCGGTAATAACTGCATCAAAGATTCCCGGCTGGAATGCTTTGACCAGTTTTAATGTATCTCCATGTAATATTTTCCAGTTTTCCCCTTCAGTATATTCCTCCGGGTATGTTCCCTCTTTCATAAGTTCTTCCAAACTCAGGCCATTTGTCATAGGCATCATCCTTTCTTTTCTCAGCGTTCCGGCTGATTTTTCTTCTTTGTCTTTTTATTTTCTTTGGGCGGCGGACTCAACTCAGTTTCTACATATTCGCTGATAATCAAAAGTGCTTTGTAATAGTCCCCACTTTCCAATACCCTTTTACGCATTTCTTTTGCTTCTGCTGTCTGTTTATTCTTTTTCAAAAGAGTTGAGGCATCGCCCATAATGGAAAAAATATTCCCATCATGTCCAAGGAGCTGTAACTTGGGACGTTGTTTCTCAGGCTTTGTCGGAATCTGCTCTGTTTTCTTTTCATACATTTTCGGCTGTTCCATATTAGGATGCCAAAAATGCACATTCATCGTTCCACCATCTACCTTGATATCCCTCTGTTCAAATCCTTCACCCCACCCGTCACTGTACTGCCCTGTAATGTATTCGGTGAATTCCTGTAGTTCTTCCTGACTTAAAAATTCATTTAATTCCAGTTTGGTACAGCCGTACAGGATTCCGTCTTTGTTTTCTATCGTAACAACTGCACTTTGTATCTTTTCCTGAATGGACTCACTTCCGTCAAAATACTGCATGAGATCATCTTCCCCATAGCGTTCCAGTTCTTCTCGGATGACTTCTTCATAATCGGCAAGTTCTGTTCCATCTAATGGCATTCCATATTCATCACTCTCCGACCACTCTTCTTCCCATTCGGATTCTTCTGAATAAAGATTTCCAGTCAGCTCCGTCAACAGATGTACGTGCATCGTTCCTTTTTCTTCCATTCTCTATCACCTTCTTTCTAATGGTCTGTCCCTGCATTTATTTGTCTGCTTTTTTTCTTTCGCAAGGTCTGCATAATCTGCCCCTTCTTTTTCCGGCAGATTGCAAATAATCTGATACGTTCCCTCGTAATGTTTTTTCATCTGTTCTTTCGCCCATCTCCCGGCAAAGTCATTATCGGTGCAGATTTCAATTTCTTTGATTTCCGGATGGTTCTTCAGAAACTCTTCCAGTGCATCCGGCAGCTTTTTAAAACGTTCACTCTGTATCTGTGTGTTTTCTTTCGGAGCAGCGATTCCTCCAAGGGAAAGACGATATTTATCCCTCTTTCCTTCTTCCAGTGTCATGTGGGCCAGTGCATCAATACACGCTTCATATACGACAACTCGTTTTGTTTCTCTTTCAGGTGGAATACAAAAGCTGTACTTTTTTTCACTCCCGGTCTGCTCCATCTTGAATCCTTTCCCGTTTTTTTCATAGATTCCTCGCAGGAATGCATATCTTGCTTTTCCGGATTCATCTTTTCCAACAAAAACAGCGTTATGGTACGGGACACTTTCATAAAGGATTTCATGCGAAATGCAATACGTGATCACTTCATCGCTGATTCCTCTGTGGTTTAAATAAGCCCTGATTCGTCTGCAATTACAATATCTCTCCGGCAGCTTAAAGGGTGGTTTTTCCTTTTTCGCAGACTGTGTCGGAATAAAAGACGGACTCTCTTCGCACAACAGTTTTACGGCATCTGTAAATTTCATTCCATCTACTTCAATCAGGAACCGCAGTGCGGACACGCCACCGATATCTCTGGATTTCCAATGCCATTTGCTGGACAGTTCATTGATTTTAAAACTGTCATGGTCCGTCAACTGCCATTCATTTCTGGTTCTTGTCTTTTGCAACCGCTGTGCCTGATGCGTCCGCAAATACTCATACGCAGTCATATTTTTTGCTGCCTGAATCTCTTCTTCCGTTACCCAGGGCATTACAGAATTGCATCCTGAAGATCCAGTACCTTATCCGTCCGCTCCCAAGGAAACTCCTTTCTTCCAAAATGACCAAAAACTGCCGTCTGCCGGAAAATCGGACGGTTCAGTCGAAGGGATTCCATGATCTGAACAGGTGTCACTCCAAACACCAGTGGGATTGCTGCCGCCAGACAATCATCCGCACACACTTTCCCTGTATCAAAGGTATCCACCTCAATCATAACCGGCTCTGCTACTCCGATTGCATAAGCCAGAGACACCTGACACTTGCTTGCAAACTCAGCAGCTACTATATTTTTTGCGATATACCTTGCCATATAAGCTGCCGAACGGTCTACTTTCGAACAGTCCTTTCCTGAAAATGCACCGCCGCCATGCGGAACCATACTTCCATAAGTATCCACCATCAGCTTTCTTCCGGTCAGTCCGGTATCTGCATCAAACCCTCCACACACAAATTTTCCTGACGGATTGATCAGAATCTTCGTATCCTCATCCGGCGGCAGTAATCTGAGTGCTGAGCGAAGCACTTTCTCTCTGATTTCGGCATCTAACTTCTTCAGGCTCTTTTCTGCACCATGCTGGCAGGAAACAACAACACTTTCCAGTCTCACTGGCTTTCCATCTTCATATTCTACGGTTACCTGTGCTTTTCCATCCGAAAAGATATCTTTGATATATCCGCTTCTTCTGCAAGCCGAAAGTTCACGTGTGATCCGGTGTGCCAGAACAGTCGGCATTGGCATAAGCTGCGGAGTATCATCACACGCATATCCGACCATAACACCCTGATCTCCAGCTCCCCTGCTTCTATCTCTTAATTTTGCGCCGATATTATCCCGAAATTCTTTCGACACACTCACTGCTTTCGCAATATCTGGACTCTGCTGGTGTACAAACGTATCCATTTCTATCCCATCTGTACAATATCCACACTCTTCTAAAACTTTTCGGATCACATCAAACACTGGTGGTTCATATCCGCTGGTGATTTCTCCTGCTACAAACACATTTCCTCTTGTAGCAAGGACTTCACACGCCACTCTCGAAGATGGATCGTAACGCAGACATTCATCTAAGATTGCATCTGCTATCTGATCGCATACTTTGTCTGGGTGTCCTTCTGTTACTGATTCTGCTGTATAAAAACGTCTCATCATTCTTCTCCTTATATACAGACAGGGCAGAAGCTGCTTTATGCACATCTCCTGCCCTGTCAGATTGGTTTATCCTGTAATTCTTATTTTATTTTTCTTCTGTTTCTTTTTTGTTGTCTGTCATTTTTGACTTCTTTCTGCGGTATACAGTCACTCCTGTAGCTGTTCCAGCAGATGCCAGTGCAAGCAGAACAAACGCCCATATTTTCTGGTTATCACCTGTTTTTGGTGCATTTGTTTTTTCTGTTGTTTTCTCCGGTGTTCTGGCATCTTTCATTTCTACTTTCTGGACTTCCATTGTATCTTTCAATGTAAATGTGACATCTTCCGCAATCTCGTAACCATCCGGTGCTGTGATCTCACGCAGAGTAAGTTCTTCATTGACTGGGAGTTTTTCAACGGAATGTGGTTTTCCATCTGTAATCCACTCTTCCAGAACAGTTCCGTCTTTGCGGATAATCTGAAGCTTTGCCCCTTCCAGTTCTTTTCCGGTTGTAAGGTCTGTTTTTGAAATTTCCACTTTGGAATATTCATCTTTCATCTCAACCTTTGTCACACTGCCATCTTCTTTGACTTCAAACATCACATCGCTGGCAGACACATAGCCATCTTCATAAGGAGCCAGTTCCTCATGTAAGGTATAACTTCCTTCCGGCAGTCCGTAAATGACATGTTCTTCCTTACTGCTTACCCATTCTTCCACAACATTTCCGTCTTTATCAATGACCTGCAGTTTGGCTCCTTCCAGCTCATTTCCGGTAGTTGCATCTGTTTTTGTAATGCGTGTTTCTGTCGGCTGATTCTCAACTTCTTTGTTCAGTTCAATCTTTGCAAGATTCTGATTTTCGTAAGTTGCATCTACATTCCATACTTCCTCATTTGGAAGATATCCAGCTTTTCTGACTTCCTCTTTGACATAGTATTTTCCATGTGGAAGATCACTGTCGAAAGTAAGTGTTCCCTTTGCATCCGTTGCTTTCTTTTCCAGCAAGGTATCTTTCTCTACGAGAACCTCTCCCTGATTAGAAAGAATATCTTCTGCAGCATACAGTCCAAAAATAACACCTTCCAGCTTTTCGCCTGTGACAGAATCTTTCTTTTCTACTGATACGAAAACTTTCTGTCTTTCATTTTTATAGGTAACGCCTTCATAAACAACTGCCTGTGTATCATCCTCTGCTGTCAGGGTAAATTCTTTCTGTTCTGTATTTAGGACAAAATTCTCTCCTGCTACAACTTCTTTCAGATAATACGTTCCCAGTGGCAGATTGTTGATAACTGCTGTTCCATTTTCATCTGTAGTCAGTTTGGCTACCAGGTCATCTTTCTCATATCGGACAACTGGATTTCCTGCTTCGTCCTTTGCTCCGTCCGGTGAATAGATGGTATCTTTGGCATATATTTCGAATTCAGCGCCTTCTACTCCGGTTTCTTCATATTTAAAGCCTTTATAAATACCTGTTTCTTCTTTTCCAGATACGGCATTTCTTACTTTTGAAACCAGTGCTTTTACTTTTGCCAGAACAGAATCTCCGGTTACTTCGGTAAGCTGTTCTCCCTTTTTCGTCAGGAGCAGGCTTCCTACCTGTTCATCGTTTTTCTGTTCTACCTCTACAATCGCAGCTCCTGTATCTGGATCAATCTGATGTGCAGTGTTTGAGGATACTGTAATTACAATACCACTCTGTGGATTTTCTTTATATGTTCCTTTTGTAGTCTGTTCTAATGGTGAAATAATCGTTGTTCCATCATACAGGGACTCCTCGCTTCCCTGTCTTACAAATCCTTCCGGTGCTTTCACTTCTTCGATTCGGTAGGTAGAGCACTTCAGTTCCTGCGGTGTGATCAGATATCCTTCCTCGTTTGTTTTGAATACACTGATCTTTTCTTTCTTCGGATACTGAACAACCTGTTCCACATATTTCTTATTTGTCACATCGTAAATCTTATAAGAAGCACCAGCCTTTAAAACAGTATTTCCAGTCTGTGCATCCTTCTTTACAATTTTCAGCAAAAATTCAAACGGGCGGTCATCAAATACTCTCCACTGCATTGGCTCTCTGCTGTCATTTTCCACATTTACAACAAATGGATCAATGGTTTTCAAATTCTCAGGGGTAGTACTTTCCACTACAACATAACTTCCATACGGCAGTTCCGGGCTGACTGCATATCCTTTTGTATCAGTGATCAGTTCTGGTACTGGTACGGCTGTTCCATTCTCGTAAGTAACTGCAACCTGCTCTTTGCTGAAGTCATAATTTTTGAAATCGCTTGCTGTATAGCTTTCTCCATTGGCTGGCTTCAGTTTTCCATTTTTTACCTGTGTCAGGTCGCTGATCAGATATACCTTAAATCCTGCTCCTGCAACCAGGTCTGTTTCTGTCTGCTCTCCATCTTCACTGATTTTGATTAACTGGAATGCCTGTTTCTTTACCTGCTCTTTTACCGTAAGGTCTCTTGTCACTTCGGCAACATCCTGACCTTCATAAGTTACTGATACCTCGTATTTGGTAGTATCCAGTGTATATCCTTCCGGTGGAGTGATCTCTTTTACATACATTTCTCCAAGGTATAATTCTGAAAATTCCAGTGTTCCGTCATCTCCGATGACTCCCTGTGCAATCAGGCTGTCCTGTTTATACAGAACCCCTGTTGTGCCATCCGGATGCACGATGTCCTCTTTTGCATACAGACCATACACAGCACCACGAAGAACACTGTCCCCCTGCGCTTTAAATGCAAGTGTTTCTTTATCGATCTTTGCGATTTTCACCTTTCCGGTGACTCTCTCATCTGTTGCTGTTACAGTCATTGTCTTTCCGGCAGTAACAGCCACTTTATATACTTCTGTATTCAGTTTGTATCCTGTCGGAGCAGTGATCTCTTTCACGTACACTGTTTTCAGTGCAGAATCAAAATAATCGCTGACTGCTTTTCCGTCTGTTCCGGTTGCTGACATTGTCATCAGCAGATTTTCACACTTCTTATCAGTATAAATACCATAAACTGCTCCTGACAGTGGATTCTGTGTATTGACATCTTTCTTCATAAGTTCAATGCGTGTCATATTCAGCCACTGTACACTGAAGCTTACCGGCGCTGCTGTTTCGCTTTCAAATACACCGATATCCTGCTTGGAATCTCCGGTTGTCAACACCAGTGTTCTCCATGTCTTTCCGACAGAACCATATAAGTTGCCGGAAGCATAACTGCCTGTCAGTAATAAATCTGCGGACAGATAGAATGTATCTCCACCATAAATCTGGATTTTTCCATTTGTAACACTTGTTCCTTTGGAAAGATTATGTGCTGTCACATTTTCTGGTACACTCAGTGTCACATAGTTTCTGTGATCTCCAGACAGTGTGATATTTGGTGTTTTCTGGATGTTTCCATCCCGTACTGCATTCAGCTTTGTGCTTGAAAGGCTCAGTTCACCTTTTGGCGGTTCTTCCTGTCCAAACAGATAATTGATATATGCGATAACCCCTGCATTTACAAGGTCATTATAATTACACCCTGTAAATCCGGCTTCTCCTGCATAAGCATAGCTGGCTGCAATGTGTGTATACACATACTTTTCATCTTCCGTTTTTCCAGACAGATAACTTCCTGTCAGATTTCCTGCCCCGCCATAACCATAATAAAGGACTTTCTGCAGATTTTTATTGCTGTCCAGTACCTGTGCTACATAACTTCCACTCGGTGGGGATGCTTTCTGGGACTGAAGGCAGTATGCAATTTTTCCATTGACTGTAAACAGGCAAGTAAGATAATTTCCAATATAACTTGGATAATAAATAGTTCTCCCCTTTGTCAATGTAACTGTGGAACCGCTGCTTGTAGCTCTTTCAGCCGCAGACAATACCATCACATTTCCCTCTTCGATGTCCTCTTTCAGTTCTTTGATTGCCTGTGCAGATGCATCTTCTTCGGATGTTTCAATTTCTACATCTGTGTAGTTCTGCACAGGCGAATCCGAATCATCTTCAGATTCTGTATCTGACTTCTGTTTCTCTCCACCATTTTCTTCGGAATGTGCCTGTCCTTCGGTATCCGTCAGAGTCACTTTACGGGTGATGGTATAGCTGTCACTCTTATCTTTTGGAACGACCATATAAGTGGCAATATATGTTCCTGCTTTGTCTGAATGATACTCTCCACCATTCTCATCTTTGATACTTACAAGCGTAACATCTTCTTTTTCTGCATCATAATGGATTCCTTCCATACTGGTTTCCACTGCAAATGTATCATCTGAAACTGCTTTTGTGATATCATCTGCTGTAACTGATGTATCTTTCTGGCTTGTTACCGCCTGTTCAGATGCCTGTACTTCCGTCTGCTGTTCCGAGCCTGTCTGTTCGGCCGCAAACGCATTCGCACTGCTCAAGGTACTGATGCCCATCAGGACAGCCAGTCCAAAAGCAGCAATTCTGGTCTTTAATTTTCTAACCTTCATGTGCTTTTCCTTCCTATTATAAATAGATTTTTTCAGTAAAATACCGCAGAAGATGTTTCCTCTGCGGTACGTTTTATCTTGCATATCGATTTTTTTCTTTTTTTACTTCCTGTCTGGTACGTTTTACCGCTTCCATGACAGACTCCGTTGGAATCTGGTTATCCTTACATCCTTCCAGAATTCCATCCAGATAAAATTTCGATGGCTTTGCCGGAACATCTTTGTGCGGAGCGTTCATCATATATACAAACACTTCTTTCTCCACACCATCCTGATTTTTTACCCGAATCGATTCTTTCCCATAAAAACTTGGGAATCCTTCATAAAAATCCAGACTCTTCTCACACGCTTCTGTGATTTTCCATAAGACTCCTTCGACATAGCTTCCTTTTTCCGGCAGAACCGTTGCTACCCCATTGCCCGGAGCCCTTCCCCGAAATGCCAGCCGATAATTTTCAAGCCGGACGTTTTCCACAACTTCCGCAGCCGGACACCTGTACTTCATCTGCTCCAGATTCATGTTGCTGCCATAAGCGAAGTAATATCTATCTTTCATTTTTTCTCACCTCTATCTGACTCCTTCTGTCCTTTGATTTTTCTTCAGACACTCATACGTGCTTTTATCATATCTCCACGCAAGATCACCATCCAGATTTGCCAGCAGATGTTTTCGAACATTTTTATATTCGTCTCCAATTAACCCAAGTCTCAATAAAAATGTACGAAATGTAAATGCCGGATTTTCTGATATCAGTGTCTTTTTCATCTGTGTAGATCTCTGATTGATCGCCTGTGCGGAAATGGCTAATGCCAATGTAATGTTTGCTCTTACCTTTCCTGCATGAAGTGTGCTTTCAAAACAACGCCATTCCAAAGTTCCCTTGGAAAACACAGCATGAAGATTCAGAGCATAATAACGGGTATGATCATAATGGGTATGACTTCCATCCCTGCCTCCATACCAGACATTTCTTACTCGGTCCATTGTGATTGATTTATTTGGTATTTTTCGGATTTTCTCCAATACCTCCGGTTGCACCCTCTGACAATAACTATTTGCTCTTCTCTCCTGCACTTTCAGTGCTTTGAACAGGATATCTTCCTTTGCATACATAATTGTTAATGCATTTTTCAGGCTTTGCGGTGTATGATTCGATGCATCTACATGAACATGCTGACCACAGGACTCATTTACAAAACCTCCATGCTGTCGCAGACAGCGTACTACTTCCTGTAACTTACCCATTTCATCATAGGATAATTTCGGAGATACCATTTCTGTTGAATATTCTCCACTTGCATCTACAATTCGACCGTATACTTTCCGTTGTGTATAAATGCTTCCATCAGACATAAATTTCCACTTTTTTCCTTCCAAATCTATCACTGACCAGATTCCGTAAGTCGTGCCGTCATAATATGCTTCTGTTCCAAACATTTCAGCAACAACTTCTGCAGCACGTTGTCTGGTAATCCCTGTCATTTCGATTTCTGTTCCAAAGTATTGATCTTTTATACCGATCATGCCTAATGGATTCCTTTCTCAGACACTTCCTGTTCGTTGAGTCCGGAGTCTGCCTTTTGTAATAGTTTGCCAATTGCCTCGATAACATTGACAGTCACCCCGTTTCCAGCCTGTTTATAAAGCTGTGCGTCAGAAGTGCTGTCTATGATCTTATCAATCTGCCAGTCATAATACCCCTGCAGACGCAAACATTCCCTCGGAACTAACCTTCTTATTCTGCCGTGATACAAGATGCCATGACGATCGGTTGCAGTAATTGTGAACATCGGTTCTTCTGGTTCTTTCATGCGTCTGCCATTCTGACGGACATTTTCTTTTGCTGGTGTAAGGACTGCTCTTGCCCCTTCTTCCCTTAATACACCGGAACATTCTCCTTTGTATTTGTGGATTCCGCATTGTCTGGTATTAAGGCTTCTGCATTCTTCAGTAACCAGTGGCGGCGGAGACAAATCTACGAAATGAAGTGTTCCCTGTTGGATACCTGTGGTCAGGGTGTGTGCTATCTGATGTCCGACTCTTCCTCTCCTGCTGTTGAGATTCGCATAGCCCAAATCGATGCTGTCACCCTCTCTTGCAAGTTTGTAACCGAGCTTTGTATTTTCTTTAATTGGAACACCCACATCATATAATCCTGTCTTTCCACCCATTCCTCCGGCTTGTGATGTCAGGGTACAGCTTAATCCTTTTGGACTGTAGACTCTTTTCCCCTGACTTCCTGCCCGGATTTGAACAAGAGCTGCTCCATTTGTTTCTGGTTCAGGTAATACTTTTCCGGCACATCGGAAATCAAGATATCCGACAATATACACCCGTTTTCTTGCTTGGGGGACTCCGAAATCCTTGCTGTTAAGCACTTTCCATTCGACATGATACCCCAGTTCAGAAAGCGTACTGAGGATGGTGCAAAACGTCCGGCCTTTGTCATGCGATAACAAACCGGGAACATTTTCAAGGATAAAATACGAGGGTCTTTTAGCTTCAAGAATCCGGGCAATTTCAAAAAAGAGAGTTCCTCTAGCATCTGCAAATCCTTCTCGCTTTCCGGCGATAGAGAATGCCTGGCAAGGAAATCCTGCACAGAGTAAATCAAAATCTGGCATTCGTTCTGGTTCGATTGTTCTTGCGTCATTACAATACCACTCCCCTTCTGTATCAAACAGCAATCGGTAGTTCTTATCCGCATAAGTATCCACCTCGCAATGTCCGACACAGACAAAGTTTCCTGCCCGTCTTAGGCCTTCACGGAATCCCCCGATTCCGCTAAAGAGATCAAAAAATTGAATGGTTGCGGCTATCAACCTCCTTTTTGCTGATAAAAACAGGCGGCATGATTTCTCATACCGCCCTTCGTTATTCTGTATCAATTACTTACCATTCTGTTGGTTCTTCTGCTTTGGTTTCTTTTTCCAGATCAGTTTCTCTTTCTGGTTCAGTTTCCTCTTCCGGTTCGCTTTCCCCTTCTGGTTCGTTTTCCTCTTTCAGTTCTCTCTCTCCATCCAGTTCGTTTTCCTCTTTCGGTTCGCTCTCTCCATCTGGTTCGCTTTCTACTTCTGGCTCGCTTTCCTCTTCTGGTTCGCTTTCCCTTTCCGGCTCAGTGCTTTCTTCCGGTTGAGTTTCTTCTGTTCCCGATTCTTCGGTTGTCTGTTCGGATTCTTCAGGCTGATCTTTGCTTTGCCATTCGGCCTCTGCCTTTTCCAGTGCTTCTTCTATAATCTGAATTAAGAAGTCTTTCTGTTTCATGTGTTTCTGCCCGATGACTACTTTTAATCTCTGGAATAATTCCTCTGATACCTGTACTGCTACTGTTCTTACTGCTCCCATGCTTATTTCTCCTTTTCCTTCCAGTCTGTTGAAATGTTCTTCAATGACCTGTTGTAAAAATTTTTGTGTGCTGCTTTCTGTGAGTTCAATCTCTTCTCTTACTTTTTCATGTAAGTCCATCGGGATCTTTCCGCAGATATTTTTCATCTCTGCCATAACTTTTCTCCTTTCTCTTTCGCTACACACAACATACTCCAAAGCCGCATGGAAAGCTATTCACAATACCCACCAAAGATAACGATGCATTTCTTGCCTTACCCCTAGCAGATCCAACAATGTATGTATCGTGCAATCATAGGCCTCACCCCCTTTACAAATTTTCCATTTGAGATAAAAAATCCATCATCTGAGCTGGTATTTCTTCCGATGATGGTTTCGTTTTCAATTGTTCCGTAGTGCCACATATTCCTAATTCCCGAACACTTTCTTTTATCGTCTTTTGAATAACTTCTTCCAGCCATTTTCGATCCTCTTTTTCCAGAATTGCCTGAACCAGATACTGGCTTTTCTGCCCTTCTGGAACACTTTGAAATTTCTCCCATGCCCTCTGGTGTTCTGGATTTTTCAGGTTTGGGCGGAACGAATATACCGGACGTGTCATCTCGCCCACATCTGCTCTACAATCCGTTCATACCCTGTTGCGTTGGCATGGACGTCCTCTATAAAAACGGGGCGGCAAATCGCGTCCTGTGCGGTCACGTGGCGTTTTAAAATTGCGGAGCCTCCACCCATAAATACGGTTGGTACTGCCCGGAGATCAAACCCAGATTCTGTCACCGCAGACAGTATTCTTTCTATATATTTCCGTCCGCTTTCCTGTATGATCCGTCTGGCCTCCTCTGCCATACTGCAAGATTCCCCCCGAAGCACACGCTCAATTTGAGTTTCTGTTACAGACAGTCCGGTATTTCTACGCACCTGTTCTGCTGTCTCATCAATACATCGGATCACTCCAAGCTCCAGACTCCTGCACGTTGCTGCATTCGGAACAGCATTGTCCAGCCTCATAAGGTCAACGGTCCAGCCACCAATATCAACAAGCAGAACAGACGGTTCATTCTTCAGATACTCTGGATGCAGAGCAAGCGCAGAGTATCCCTGTGGGAACAGTTTCACATCTTTTATTGTTATCTCATATAACTCACTTTCATATAAAAATCGCACTGGCTGCTCTTTCCGCAACAGATACTCCCTGAATCCCTGTTTCTCTCTTCCAAAACTTGAAAGTGGAAGTCCGACAGCCAGAATTACCTCTGTCTTTCGTTCTGCTTTCCGGTGCTTGATTTCTTCTGCAATGGCTGCCAACGTCAGCAGATAATAATTATCATTGGACGTTTTATTTTTTACCAGCGTCTGTCTTCCCGTACCGCAGACATAATACTTTCCCTGATACTGCAGAACATTCTGCATGGTATACGGCTCGTAATCATACCTGATAATTCCACTTGGGAAAGACACTTGTTTTGTTTTTATTGCATAATAGCCATGATCAATTCCTATGATTATCGCAATCACATCCTTTCATTTTTCTGTTTAACGTAATGTCAAAAATGCTTTCACTGCTGCAACGGATCGTTGCAAAAGTGCCATTCGTGAACACTTTTCTATGTTCCAGTGTCCCAAAACCTGCGGAAAATCTGGCTTTTTTATACCACTATCGCCAGAGGAACACTACTGTTCCTTCCCAGCCGGTTATAAAAGATCCCTCTCCCGGCGGCGGTTCGGCCTGTCCGGGGGAGGGATATATCGCAAGTTTCCTTTTTGAACAATTGCCTGTCTTTTTATTTTTATGAGATGTTTTTCCTGCTTTTGTAAAATGGGAAGATACTCCGGTTCTGACAAAAACTTCCGTATATAATTCCCCTTTTCTCCCAGCCTGTTATCATTTTCTAACAGCTCCATTTCCACCATGTAATGGGTATCTGGATGAAATCTCTTCTCACACAAAATGCTGTCCCCTTTTATATAATCAGATTTAGCCGATTCTCTTGCTGCCGCCAAGAGTTCATAAATACTTACTTCCACCTCTTATCACCTCCCAAAAGACCAGAAAAAAGCAGACCTCTTAATCGAAGTCTGCTCCTGTCGGATATGGTAATCCTCTTTCTTCATATTTTTTATCGATATAATTTCGAATCCATTCCCTGTATTCTTCCGTTAATGCCAGTTCCTGAAATTCTAACAACCACTTTTCCCCTTTTGCTTCGTCATCAAGCCATCGATCTTCTATGCACTCCGGCTCATCTAACATTTTCATCATCGCTTCAAATGGCTCTTTTACATCATCACCAAATTCTTTCCATAAGGCGATTCCATAGTTCTCCAGTTCAAAAAATTCTGTCAGATATGTCAATCGTTCCATATCCCCCAATGTCATTCTTTTTTCACCTGACAATAATGCTCGATCTCTTTTGCCACATAGATTTAAAAATTTTCTCTTTTCCATCTCCACATCCATTATACTTTTACCTCTTCCTGTTAAAAATAATTCCTTATTACGAAACATTATAAAATTTAAATTCTTTAGAATCAATATATATGTTTCTGTATTACGAAACTTTTTATTTTATAAGGGGAGTTCATCATTATGCAAAAGATTAGACCAGATATGGATATTGGTAAAAATATCCAAGCAATTCGATATAAAAACAATATGACTCAAGACCAAGTAGTTGCAAAATTAAATCTTATGGGTATCTCCATCACCAAAAGTACCTATGCCAAACTGGAAACAAATCGCATGAACATTAAGGCATCTGAATTAGTTGCACTTGCAAAACTCTTTCATACCGATATCAATGCTTTCTTTTCCGGCTTGCTATAGTTCGACATTCCCCGACTCCCTGTGTATATAATAGCATATTAAAAATAAGAACCAGTCTATATTCTTATCGGATATAAACCAGTTCTTTTTTCTTATCAAATAATATAAAAGTGACAGGGAATTCAGATTCTTATCTTCTGTCACTCATGTAATTATTATTCTATTTTAAATTTAATGAATTTACCCATTCTTGAATTTCTTTTTCAATGTTATTTTCTATATAAACGTCATACACATTTTTCCACATTATCTGTGTATACTGTTATTTTCAACCCCATAATTATAACTTGGTACACGCTATACACTACTATAAACTGTACTCCATTTTAAGAAATAACAATGCATCAGAAACTTATTATTCGATGTACTAGCACTACTATAATACATAAATCAGATTATGTCACATAAAAATATTATAAACCGCAAAATTTATCATTTATCACGATTAATTCTTTTTGTGCTCTGCCATGTAGGCCTCTATATCCTCCGTGGTTCTGATGATATCCTCCGACAGACACACTGCACCATCCTCGGTGATAAGCACATCATCCTCAATCCTGATACCGATTTCCCATTCATCTATATACAGTCCCGGCTCGTCACTGATGATTGCACCCGGACGAAGCCTGCTGTTTGAGTCAACTGTCACGTCATGCACATCAATTCCCAGATGGTGTGACACTCCATGCATGTAATACTTAGAAATCTCTACCGAATTCTTTATCAGTCCAAGCTTCATAAGCCCGTCTGCAAGCACATCCTTACATACTTCATTTAATTCCTTTGTAGTCATTCCCGGCTTTGCAGCCTCGACAATCTTTCGGTTTGCGGCAAGCACGATATCATATACCTGTTTCTGGCGCTCGGTAAACCTGCCATTTACCGGATATGTTCTCGTAATATCTGAATTGTAGCCATCTATTCTGGCTCCAAGGTCAAGAAGCACCAGTGTTCCATCCTCCATCGTCTCACGATTTGTGTCATAGTGAAGCATTGTTCCATTCATTCCGCTTCCGGCAATTGTAGGAAAAGCTGTCCACTCTGCCCCACCGCGTCTTATGATATATTCAAAATCTGCCTGTGCCTGATATTCCTTCATGCCCGGCTTTAAATTAGCCATCACATTGCAAAGTCCGTCCTTTGTGAGAGCGATTGCCTTTTTGGTCAGCTCAATCTCATCCTCATCCTTCTGCATACGCTCCTCTGCCACAAGTGGGAAAAGATTCTTCACAGCAACTCCCGGATAATCTGTCTTAAATTCATTGGCTTTTACCACATTGTAATCCGGCAAATCCACTTTCTGATGACGATACGTGTCAAAATATGCTGTGTATACATCCTCACGCGTCATTATCCTGTCCAGCGTGCTCTCAAGCTCATAAATATATTCTACTTCATCAATTCCTGATATTTCCTCGGCTTCCTCCATAGTCACCTTTCTGCCGTACCAGCGCTCCATCGTAGGGTCTGCCTCCTCTATGAAGAGCATTGTCTTAGCAGGCTCTACACATTTATCCAGGACAAGGACCATGTTGTCACGTCTAAGTCCGGTCAGATAGAAGAAATTGCGGTTAGCCTGTGCTGTGAATAAATCATACTCATCTGCACTCACATGGTGCTCGATGCCTGAGTACAATATTGCTATAGAATTGTCCTCCATCTTGTCTAAAATTCTTTGTCTTCTGCTTTCAAAATCCATTTTGCTGCCTCTTATTCATTATTTGTAATGCCTGTCCCCAAAAAGGATCTGACATTCATACGCCCTTACGTTATCACAATATGTGTATTTTTACAAGCCATTTGAACCCGCTAATACAGGAATCAAAGGTTTTCTATATTTATATATTTTCTTTTTCTAAATTCAGACATAAAGAAAACCCTTGAAAATACTGGATTTCCAAGGGTTTTGATGTTCTTTTGATATTCGGTTGAATTATCTCTTTGAGAACTGAGGAGCTCTACGAGCTGCTTTGAGACCGTATTTCTTACGCTCTTTCATACGTGGATCACGTGTTAAGAATCCAGCAGACTTAAGAACCGGTCTGTACTCTGAATCTACCTGAAGGAGTGCACGAGCGATTCCGTGACGGATTGCTCCGGCCTGTCCTGTGTATCCACCACCACGAACGTTAACTAAAACGTCGAACTTGTCAACTGTCTCAGTTGCAACTAATGGCTGGCGAACAACTACCTTTAATGTCTCAAGACCAAGGTACTCATCGATATCTCTTTTATTGATTGTAATCTTTCCTGTTCCAGGTACTAAATATACTCTAGCAACAGATGATTTTCTTCTTCCTGTTCCGTAATACTTTGTAGTAGCCAATTTACTTTACCTCCTATTAAAACTCTAATGTCTCAGGCTTCTGAGCTGCATGTTTGTGATCTGGTCCAGCGTATACGAATAACTTTGTATACATCTGACGTCCAAGAGGTCCCTTTGGAAGCATTCCCTTTACAGCGTACTCGATAACGCGCTCTGGGTGCTTGTTCATCATCTCTCTTAATGTTGTCTCTTTCATACCACCGATATAATCTGAGTGATGATAGTAAATCTTCTGGTCTAATTTCTTACCAGTAACCTTAACCTTGTCAGCATTGACAACGATTACATAATCACCTGTGTCAATGTGTGGTGTAAAGATTGCTTTATTCTTTCCTCTTAATACTTTAGCAACTTCTGATGCTAAACGTCCTAATGTCTTACCTTCAGCGTCTACTACGTACCATTTTCTGTCGATTGTAGCAGGACTAGCCATAAATGTTTTCATCGGTTTTCCTCCTTAAATGATTCGATTACTTTTAATGCCGATGCCTCTTGAAATCGCGTATGTCCGGACGCCACTTCCTTTTTGACATCTTATAGTCCTCTGTTCCATCTCAGATGACTATCATTATCTATACTAAATGGTTGCCGGGGCTTTGGCTTCCATTTATCTACTTTTACAGACCTAGATATTATACTTGCGTAACCGGCTGTTGTCAAGTGTTTTTCACCCTTATTTTCGGCTTTTTCTTTAAAACTGCATATATACAAAATCAGCCGGATTCACTCCCGGTCCGTAGTAACCGAATATTATTACTATAAAGATGCCAAGATATATTATCGCCCAGCGAAGCGGCAGCTTTCTTGAAAGTATGAAATCGCGCATATCGAGCTTTTTATTTTCCTCAACGAAGCTGATAAAGAACCACAGCAGCGTACATATTATAAGTAAAAGTATATCGTACTGGTCCAGTCCGCATGCTCCTAGATTCAAAATGATGTTATTTATTCCAAGCTCGCTGATATGGAAATCCGTGACTGATTTAAAAAGCATATGAAATGCTGTCGACGCATTTGCTGCTATGTCAAAATAGTAGCCTACCAGTATGAGCATAAAGGTCCAAAGCACTGATACAATCGTTGCAAATATACCCTTTTCCCTGAGACCGGTCAGCTTAAAAAAGCCGCCTGCCACCTTTTTGTTTACCGGAGCAAAAAGCTCTGCAAGCATGATGACAATGCCGTTCCAGAGTCCGAAATACAGGTATTTCATATTGGCACCGTGCCATACTCCGATGACGATAAATGTGATGACACTCGCGATGCATCCCGGCAGCACCTTGCTGATATGCGCCCCAAATCTCGGCTTTAGCCATTTGCCAAAGTTCAGGAAACGCTTTGAGATTGAAAGCGGATAGAAGATATAGTTTCTGCACCAGTCTCCCAAAGTCATATGCCAGCGGTGCCAGTACTCTGTGAGTGAGCGCGAAAAATACGGATGGTTAAAGTTTGTTGACATTGTTATGCCAAACATCTCCGCAATACCGCGCACTATATCGATTCCTCCCGAGAAATCTGCATATAGCTGCAGCGCATACACTACTGCCGCAAAAAATACATAGGTGCCCGAAAAATCCATCGGCTTATCCATCACAAAATTTATGATATTTACCGCGCGGTCTGCTATCACAAGCTTTTTCATGACTCCCCAAAGCACCAGAAGCGCACCCTTTTGCAGATTTTCAAGTCTCAGGGAATGTCCCTCGTAAAGCTGTCCCGCAAGCTTATCATATATCGCAATCGGTCCCTGTATGATCTGTGGGAAAAATGATACAAACAGCGCTACCTTAAGGAAATTCTTTTCAGGCTCGACAATTTCCCTGTATACATCCATCACATAGCCCATGGACTGGAAGGTGTAGAAGGATATGCCAAGCGGAAGCAAAAGTCCAAGCTCCCCCGCATATGGTATATATTTAAGGAATGCCAGAATGCCGAAATTGCAAAGCAGCGCAAAAAGCATGACTGCCACTCTCTTTTTTCTGCCCTTTTCCTTGTATTCCTTTCTGGTCTGCCTGTCCCAGTCCTCCTTGTGGCTTTTTACGATGGCATTTTGCTTCTTTAACAGCTTGTCAATCCATATTGTTGAGCCATAGGTGGTGCATATTGTGAAAATGATAAACAGCACATACCACTTACATATAATCACATAGTATGCCATGCTTCCCGCCAGAAGCACATACCAGCGGTATTTCTTCGGAAAGCAATAATATAGTACAAGCAATGCTATTACAAATATCGCATATTTTAATGAAATAAGTTCCATTTTATTTACTCCAAATCCATTTTCTAAAGTAATACTGCCAGACATACTTTAATTAACAGGCAGTATTTATTTTAAAGTCCATACACTATCATGCTATTTTTTTACCGGGGTATTTAACTCCTTTACAGGCTTTGCATCGTTGTTCGTATCTGCTACCTTATTTGTCGCAAGGCTTGACGAAAAATTATAAGGCAAATAAACTGACATCTCAAAATAATGATTGCCCAGACTCAGATCCGTATCCTTTGCGCAGGCACTTATCACCTTGTCAGCGCGCCTTGCGCACTCGCCCCATGCACTCTGAATCTCCGGTGAGTGGTCTGCATTAAGCCTGTAATTATCAGACAGATATTTTCCCATATATGCAGTGAATTTGCGGCTTCCATTTATATTCAGGTGCTCTGAATTGTAGAAATCATCCCTCTCATTGATTCCGATAAATTCCTTATCGCCCTCAAAGCTCGCAAAGTCATAGCCATAAGACTCCACCAGCTCCTTCACGTCACAAAGCACCTGCGGATTCTTTATCTCCTTCTCATGAGGGAACCTCGCAAAAAGCACCTTTTCCACCCCCTGTGCTTTACAATACTCAAGCAGATCAGTCATATACGCTCTGCTCTTGTCGGTAAAGTAGAGCTTTTTCTGCTTGCCTGATGGACAATCGGAATATTTTGCAATAGATGAAAATCCCTTCATGCATGATGTTTTTGCAAAATACATTCCAACTCTTGTGGCAAAGGTGTGTGCACATTTGTCAATATCCTTCCAATTGCTGTGATATAGCTTTAAAGGGTTTCTAAAGTTATCCTGCTCATCCTTTGGCACAATCTCTTTTATTGTATCAAGCCTGTTTTCCTTATTGTGGATATTGTCTATCCAGCTATGCAGCTTTACCGTCCTGTCGTAATAGCTGTCATTTTGTAAAAAGCCATTCACTTCAAAAACCACAACCTTCGGATGCTGTCTGGTGAGAGCTTCTCTGAGCATTGATTTGTACAGGCTGCCGGGCACTCCTGATACCCCAAGCGAGTATGATGTGTATCCATAATTCTTCCAGGCCTCGGTTGCACTGTAATCAGCGTATACCTCGCTGGCTCCTATCATCATCACATCAATTGTGTTCTTCGGCTCCTTGTAAAAGCCCTCTATAGTCGCAATATTGACAGCATCCGTCATCTTAAAAAATGTCGAGACAAACGAAAACAGCACGACAAATACCAGGGCAAATGCTCCTATACGGATTACCTTACGGTGTCTGCCTTTTCCTTCGTCTGTGCTGTTTATGGGTTTGTTTTTTATAATTTTCTCTTTTACTTTTGTAAATCTCATAACCGTCTTCATCTCCAAGCTTCTTTTTACCGTACCGTGTATTAACTGTAACGACATTATAGCCTATTATTGAAGCTAAAAACGGATATTCCAAAAATCTTAATATAATATTAAAAATCTAAAGCTGTTACTCGTACTTGAGTCCTATCATTGTAAGCCCATGTGCCGGAGCTGTAGGACCTGCTGCTGCCCTGTCTGTTGCGGCTATTATGCCATTCATCGCATCGGCCGGCATATCGCTTCCACCTATCTTCACAAGTGTTCCTGCGATTATGCGCACCATATTGTATAAAAAGCCGTTTCCTGTCACACGTATTGTAATGATGTCACCGGCCTTTGACACCGTACAGTCATATATCGTGCGAACTGTGGTCTGTGCCTGCGAGTTTGCCGAGCAGAAGCTTGCAAAATCATGCTCTCCTATGAGATATTTTGCAGCCTCACTCATCTTTTCTGTGTCAAGCGGATAATGATAGAAATATGTGTCAAGCCTGCGTGTCGGATTTCTGAACCTTGCATTTAATATGCGGTATTCATAGGTTTTACGGCTCTTTGAGAAGCGTGGATGAAAATCATCGCTTACCTCACAGGAATCGACCACCACTATATCCTCCGGCAGCTTCTGATTCAGTGCATACGATATCTTTTCTGCCGGCATGCGGGTATTGGTATCAAACATACACACATTTCCAAGTGAATGCACTCCCGCATCGGTGCGGCTTGCTCCTGTCACCTTTATATTCTCCTTTAACAGGCGGCTCAGGTGCTCGTTTAATACCTGCTCAATTGTTATGCCGTTCGGCTGTATCTGCCAGCCGCAGTAATTTGTGCCATCGTAGGCTACAATCATTTTTACACGCATATATCTCTCCTGTTATGGCTGCACTATCTATTTCACTATCTGAAAATAAGATTGCCCAGATTCACCGGCAGAAGGATTCTAAGCACTATCACAACCGCTAAAAACGCAAATATGAAAAGATATGCTATTTTATCGTCCTTTTCATATACGAGCGGCTTCATCTTTGTCCTGCCCTCTCCACCATTGTAGCATCTGGCCTCCATGGCCATTGCGAGGTCATCCGCACGCCTGAATGCCGATACGAAAAGAGGCACTAAAAGAGGCACCATGCTCTTTGCTCTTTTTATGATATTTCCATGCTCAAAATCAGCTCCTCTTGCCATCTGTGCTTTCATTATTTTGTCCGTCTCCTCAATAAGGATTGGAATAAAACGAAGCGCTATAGACATCATCATGGCTATTGCATGCACCGGAACATGTATTTTGTTTAAAAAGCCCAGTGATTTCTCAAGACCGTCCGTGAGCTGGTTTGGTGTGGTGGTGAGTGTCATGAGCGAGGTTCCTATAATGAGCAGCACAAGTCGTATCATCATGGTTGCTGCATTTATCAGTCCGGTGTCAGAAATGTGCAGTATACCGTACTCCCAGATTGTGTACTCTCCCTGTGTGAAAAACACGCTGAAGCATGCTGTAAAAAGCAGCAGTATTATAATGGATTTGAGTCCCTTTACCATGAACTTAAAGGGCACCTTTGATATCTTTATAACTGCGGCAAGCGCGGCAACTATAAACAGCACACCGGCTATTCCCTTGTAGGAAAACAGCGCAATAATATATATAAGTGTTGCGAAAAGCTTTACTCTTGGGTCCAGTTTATGTATTGGCGACTGCGCCGGATAATACTGGCCTATGGTAATATCACGAATCATTTTTGTATTCCTTCCTCATAATTTGTATCAAAATGTCAGCATTGGTGAGCTATTTAAAGGCTTTTAGTATTGAGTTCCTCGCCTCCGCAACTGTCGTTGCCGAAAGGTCAACCGGTATGCCCTTTTCCACCAGATCATGCATCAGATATGTGACCTGCGGTGCTGCAAGTCCGACTGCCTCGAGCTCCTTGTAGTGTGAGAATACCTCCTTCGGCACTCCGTCAAACATCACCTCTCCTGAATTCATAACAATGATGCGGTCCACATACTCCGCAACATCCTCCATGCTGTGTGATACGAGTATGATTGTAATACCCAGATCCTTTTTCATCTGTAAAAGCAGTCCCAGTATCTCATCTCTGCCCGCAGGATCCAGTCCCGCTGTCGGCTCGTCGAGTATGAGTACGTCAGGGTGCATTGCAAGTACTCCAGCTATGGCTACACGCCTTTTTTGTCCTCCGGACAAATCAAACGGCGGCTGATAGTAGAGATCCTCCGGAAAATGTACATTCTGCAGTGCCTCATAGGCTCTTAGCTCCACTGTTTTTCTATCGAGCCCCTGATTTTTCGGTCCAAAGCATACATCCTCAAAGTTGGTTGTCTCAAAAAGCTGATGCTCCGGATACTGGAACACCATCCCCACCTTGTGACGCAGCTTGCTTAAATCATAATCATTGTCATATATATCCTGTCCATTGTAGTATATATGACCGCTTGTCGCCTTCAAAAGGCCGTTCATATGCTGGATAAGTGTGGATTTTCCCGAACCGGTATGACCGATTATTCCAATAAACTCTCCATCATTTATCTCAAGGCTTACATCCTTAAGTGCCTGCACCTTGTAGGCTGAGTCGGCACTGTAGCAATAGTTTATGTGATCTAGAATTATTGACATATTTTCTCCCGCCTATCTGTTTTTCAGCGCAACAAGCGCATTTACAAGTTCTTCTCTCGTCAGGATTCCATCAGGGATATCAAGCCCTGCCTTTTTGAGCTCATCGGCTACCAGTGTCACCTGCGGCACATCAAGCCTGTGCTCCTTCAGCTCGTCCACCCTTGAAAAAATCTCACGCGGTGTGCCATCCATGACCACCTTGCCCTTTTCCATGACATAGACATGGTCTGCGCCGACCACCTCCTCCATGTAATGGGTGATGAGAATGATGGTCACGCCCTTTTTCTTATTGAGCTCATGGGCTGTGGCTATGACCTCCTTGCGGCCGTTTGGGTCAAGCATGGCTGTAGGCTCGTCAAATACTATGCATTTTGGCTCCATTGCCACAACTCCCGCGATTGCCACACGCTGCTTCTGTCCTCCGGAGAGCTTGTTCGGTGAATGTGTGCGGTACTTTGTCATACCGACAGCCCTTAGTGCATAGTCCACGCGCTGCCAGATTTCATCTGTCGGCACACCGATATTCTCAGGTCCAAAGCCCACATCCTCCTCCACGACATTGGCGATAATCTGATTGTCGGGATTCTGGAAAACCATACCTGCACTTTTCCTGACAGGTATGACATTCTCTTCCTTTGACACATCCATGCCATCCACCCATATGGTGCCGTCGCTCGGCGCAAGAAGTGCATTGATATGCTTTGCAAGAGTTGATTTTCCTGAACCATTGTGACCGAGGATTGCAATAAACTGTCCCTCTTTTATGTCGAGGTTTACGTTGTCGAGTGCTGTAGTGATTGACTCTACATTGCCTTCCTCGTCTCTTCGTATAAATTCATGTACTAATTTGCTTGTTTTAATTATGCCCATTTCTTTTTCCTAAAAATCTACCGTATTTACAATTATCATAGCTGTTAAAGCCAAAATAGCTGCCCAAAATATGCGCTTTGCCGCTTGATTTAATCATCCCAGCTCAGGTGATGAAGCTCTCCCTCAAGCCTCATATGATCAAAATTATTCTGTCTCAATGCCTCGTAGAGCACGATAGCTACTGAATTTGACAGATTAAGTGACCTTGTCTCACCTATCATCGGTATCCTGATGCACTCATCCGGATGCTCCTTTAGTATCTCCTCCGGAATGCCTGCACTTTCCTTGCCAAACATAATATAGCAGTCGGGCTCAAAATGAGCATCAGAGTACACATGTCTGCCCTTTGTTGTCGCATAATATATCTTTGCGCCCGGATTTCTCTCAAGGAAATCCTCCCAGTCCACATATGTGGTGACGTCGAGGTCCTTCCAGTAATCCATTCCGGCTCTCTTTAGTGCCTTCTCTGAAAGTGAGAATCCAAGCGGCTCTATAAGATGAAGCCTCGTGCCTGTCGCGACGCAGGTTCTTCCGATATTTCCTGTATTTGCCGGAATTTCCGGCTCATGTAACACTATGTTCAGCTTTGCCATTTTGTCTCCTGTCAATTTAAACTATTTATTATCCATCCCGGCGCGAAGCTCTGTGACAAACTCCTCAATGCGGCCGAGCGCCTCCTTTAAATCATCAAGCGAATATGCATATGATATACGTAAAAAGCCCTCACCGCACTCTCCGAATGCAGTTCCCGGAACCACGGCAATCTTCTTGCTGTTTAGAAGCTTTGTGGCAAACTCATCGGAGGTCATGCCAAACTCCTTGATGCTTGGGAACGCATAAAAGGCCCCGAAAGGCTCAAAGCACTTAAGCCCCATCTCCTTAAAGCGGTGAAGCACATAGCGTCTGCGGCCGTTGTATTCCTCCCTCATCTGTGCAACATCCTCATCGCCGTTTTTCATAGCCTCGACAGCCGCATACTGGCTCGTGGTCGGCGCACACATGATTGCAAACTGATGAATCTTTAGCATCTGCTTTAAAATGGTCTCAGGTGCACATGCATATCCAAGCCTCCAGCCTGTCATGGCATAAGCCTTGGAAAAACCGTTTATGAGCACTGTGCGCTCCTTCATTCCCGGAAACGATGCTATAGACACATGCTTATCCACATATGTAAGCTCCGAATAAATCTCGTCACTTATCACAAACAGATCATGCTCCTTAACCACCTGAACAATTGCTTCAAGGTCTGCTTTTTCCATGATAGCGCCTGTTGGGTTATTAGGGAAAGGCATGATAAGTATCTTTGTCTTTGGAGTGATAACAGCCTCAAGCTCCTCGGCTGTCAGTCTGAAATCATTTTCCTCCTTTAGCTCCACAATCACAGGTGTGCCACCTGCCAGCACAGTACATGGCACATATGAAACATAGCTTGGCTGTGGGATAATCACCTCATCTCCCACATCGAGCATGGCGCGCAGTGCGATATCTATAGCCTCGCTGCCGCCGACAGTTACCATGATCTCTTTGTTGTAATCATATGTCATGCCGTATCTTCTGTCGAGATATTTTGCAATCTCAATCTTTAACTCCTTGAGTCCGGCATTTGAGGTGTAGAAGGTGCGTCCCTTTTCAAGGGAATATATGCCCTCATCCCTGATATGCCACGGTGTGTCAAAATCAGGCTCACCTACTCCGAGCGAAATCGCATCCTTCATCTCGCTCACTATATCAAAAAACTTACGGATGCCCGATGGCTGGATAGTCTTTATTGTACTGGATAAAGGGTCTCTCATTATGACATAATTCCCCTTTCATCGGATTTGACAGGTGCCGCCATGATAGTTCCATGGTCCTTGTATTTCTTCAGAATAAAGTTTGTCTTTGTCGAAAGCACCTGATCCAGTGTAGAAAGCTTATCTGTCACAAACTGTGATACCTCACGCAGAGTCTTACCTTCGAGTGTGACCATGAGGTCGAAGCCGCCCGAGATAAGGTATACAGACTTCACCTCAGGATAGTTGTATATACGCTCGGCAATCTTGTCGAAGCCCATGCCGCGCTGTGGTGTCACTCTGACCTCTATCATGGCTGTGACCTTCTCAAGGCCTGCCTTGTCCCAGTCAATCAGTGTGTGATATCCGCAGATGACATTCTCCTGCTCCATAGCAGCAATCTCGTTTGCCACACTTGCCTCATCCACACCAAGCATGATTGCAAGCTCCTTCAGGTTTATCCTGCTGTTTTTCTCTATAAATGTTAATATCTTTTCTCTCATGATATATATTCTCCTGATTCAAATATATTAGTTGAAAACCTTGTATATCTCGTCAGTCTGGGCAGTCTCCAAAAATCGTCTCTCCTCGCCGGAAATCAGCACTCTGTCGTTTGAATCGGTTGTGGCACCGACTATAACAGCATTTTGTCCTGTTTTCTCAAGCTCTCTGACCACGCGGGTACCATCTGCAGCTATGATTATCAGACTTCCTCCTGACAAAAGCTTATACGGGTTTATGTCAAAAAATTCACTTATTTCAATCGTATCCTGCCTGATAGGGAGCTTCTTTAAATCGATGTCAAGACCAATTCCCGAAGCCTCTGCCATATCCCAGAGTGCTCCAAAGATGCCTCCCTGCGAAGCGTCATGGATTGCCGCCACACCGGCGCCAATCGCGGATGCAGCCTCCATTGCGGTGGAAATATGGTCTATATATGCTGCTGATTTATCTATAAATGCCTTGGAAAATCTCGTTTCAAGCTCGGTTCTTTTCTCATTTGCAAGAATTGCGGTGCCCTCAAGCCCCACATAGCCTGTCACTATTACGTCCATGCCCGGTGCTGCTGCCGATGATGGTGTAAGCGCCTGCTCATAGGCCTCACCTATTGCTGTAACTGTCACCACGATATTCTTCACCGCACGGCTCACCTGTGTATGTCCGCCAAGCACCACAATGCCTGCTTCCTCACATACAGCATCAATCGCTCTCACCGTCTCGCGAAGCACGGCTTCGTTTTCTGTGGTAGGTACAAGCAGTGCCAGCTCTATCCCAACAGGATTTGCCCCCATGGCATAAATATTGTTCAATGCATCATAAACTGCGCAGTTAGCACGCACATGCTTATCCGATACATCAAGTGTGAATGTCTGGGTAGCAGTAACTAACTTAGTTTGACTGCCTGCATGCATGGAAATCACCGCACAGTCCTCACCTACTGCCGGTTTAAAAAGTATTCTGTCGCTTTTGGTATGAAGTTGTTTTAAGACAGAGCGCTTTAAAACCGACTCTGATATTTTACCGTTTTTCATGTGTTTTCCTGTTCCTAATAATAATATGTTTTGTATACTGTTACAGCCCGGTGCATTGATTGCAAATAACTACATCAGAAACAACTACCTGCGGGCATTTACTGCGTCTGTCCTGCCGGCTGCTGTGTCTGTGTGCCCTGTGCCTGTCCTGCTGCATTCTGGTCTGTCGGCTGCGTGCCCTGTGTCTGCCCTGCCGCATTCGGATCTGTAGTCTGGGTCTGCGCACCCTGTGTCTGCCCTGCCGCATTCGGATCCTGTGTCTGAGTCTGTGCTGCCTGTGCCTGAACCGCTGCTGCCGCAGACGCAGCAATGGATTTAACCGAGCCCTCATCATTAGCCGCTGCCGCCGCCTGAAGCTGCGCAACAACCTCCGCTGATGCTCCTGCCGTACCAACCGTCACGATTTTTGGTGATGACTTGTACTTGCTGTTGTTGAATACCTCATCGCTCTGCACTGTTCCATCAACTGTGACCGTCTTCCATAGCCTTGCGGTTACTCCCTTGTGCGCAGACTGCTCGGTGTTGAAATAACCGACCGGCTGACCTGCATCAAACTTAAACTGCGTGACCGGATCCTCCTCGGAAAGTGTCTCACTCCTGAAGGAAATTTCCCTGTTTGCCGGTCTCGTCTCCACTCCGTACACATTGAAGGTGATGACTCCACCACTGCAATAGCCCTCTATATACACCGGATTGTCCAGATTATTTTTAAACTTAAGATCCTTGTAGGTTCCTGCAATTGCCGCATCGTCAGATGGCTTTACATAGCTTACTATCATGGAATGGTTATAGCGCTGCACTATGTCAAGCTCAGCCCTTATAACCGCATTGTATAGTGTGGTAGCAACCTGGCACACACCTCCACCTACCGAGTCAACTACCTGACCGTTCTCATATGCGCCTGCTATCTGATAGCCGTTGTCAGTTGTGATAGGGCTGATAGCCTCGTAAACCGAGAACTGCTCACCCGGATATATGACACTGCCGTTTATCAGGCTGCACGCGTTCTTTACATTGGTTGCACGCCCTGCTGCCGAGCTGCTGAAATCGGTAGAAAAGCCTCCCAGATTATCCTTAATCTTTGAGAGCTCTTCCTTTGAACCCCTCGGCTGGACCGTATTTGTGACCAGCTCTATCTCATTCGCCGAGCCATCCCAGCTATTCTGCAAAAAATCATTTATAGCATAGACAGATTTTACCACATCAACCTCTTTGCCTTCCTGTCCCGGGACAAAATCGAAGCTGTCACCGTTTCTCTGCAGCGAATTGTTAACTGCCTTTATATTGAGCTCGTCGCTCTTGTCATAAATCATATTTGCGGTCTTTTGTTTATCAACCGACAGATACATATTGACGGCAACATTGCCCTTTTTGAGCTCCTCTGACTCCACAAATCTGTCAATCAGGCTGCCCTCATGGCACACTGAAAGAGCATCGTCCACCGCTGCATCAGTGTCCGCCGAAACAGACATTTCCTGTGCTGTTGCATCAAATGAACCATTGGCACCCTTTAATGAAAAGGATGTATCCTTTATGCTGTCAACATAGGCATCAACTGCTTTTTTTGCTTCTTCCTTTGTCATACCGCCTACATCCACACTGCCAATGCACACACCCTCTGTAATTGTCTGTACCTTTGCCTTCTTTGTGCCTGACGAACCGCTTGCATATGCACTTACCATGCCTGATGCTGCCACAAGCACAAATGCCATTGTACCCAGTAATAATGCTTTTTTATTAATCTTCATTTCCGCTTCCTTTTCCTGAGGCTGTTAAAAGCGCCCCTGTCATCGCTTAACTGAACTGCATTTTATATCATATTATCATATTTTTTCCATATTTCAAGAAAAGCTATACAAGACTTGACACAAATGTTGTCACGAGCATCGCTGCTATACCCACTATTATCACTATAGCAACCACCTTCTGATTTCTTTTTTTATTAAAATCGTACATACTATTCACCTCTGTTCAAAAATGAGTTATACTATTTTCATATATGAGAAAGGATTTTCCAACATATGATTCCAATTTGTCTAATTTTATTCATTTTATTTATTGCAGTGATTACTTTTGCCATAAAGAGGGCTGATTCTGCCCAGGCAAAGGTCACCGAGGAGTTCTGGGAGAAGGAGCGTAAAGCCAACTCAACCCTCCGCGGAGATACCACTGACCTGTGTTATATTACCATACCGGAAAAGTTTTTTCCATTAAATAATGATAAAATAAATGATTTAAGGGATAAAACCCTTGTCAATCTCACCGGAATGACAAACACTGATTTAAAGCTTAAATATGGCATTCTCAATTTTAAAAAGCTGTCTGAATATGATGATAACTTCACGAAATTTGTTTCAATGCTGCCGGACTATTACAATAGGCTTAAGGATGCAGGCTATGAATCGCTGGGCAATGAACTGCTTGATTTTGCAGTGGAGCAGGGTGCCGATTCAAAGAACGTATACAGTCTGTTAGCCAACGCCTACATCAGCATGTCAAAAACCGACCGGCTTGCAGCGCTTATTGAGAAAGCAAAGCAGCTTAATTCTCTTTCAAGGGATGGAATCATTTCTATGCTTGAAAGCCTACAGGCTGATACCGCCTCGGCCGGTAATTAATTTGCGTTATAGCTTATTGTATTATAACTTATTCCGAGTCATCCACACACCTATTAATGTACTTACTGCGATATTCATCGTACAGCCTTGAGGCCTGGCTTCTGGTCAGGTTGTCCCACGATATGACATCTGCTATCCCATACTCAGCCATCAGCTCCCTTAGCTGTCTGACCTGATGGGCCGTGGCGGGTGTCTGTTTTTTTGCCTTGTATACAAGTGGCTTTGACTCCACCGGCTCTCCCTTTTCATCCATCAGTGCAAGCAGCTTTTCAAATATCTGCTTTGTCTCTATCGCATCATCGAGCGCCCTGTGGGCATTTTCCCTGCTCACATCAAAATACTCACACAAATCCTCCAGCTTCTTTGACTGCTCAGCAGGCAGACATTTTCTGGCTATTTTCAGAGTATCATATGCATTCAGCGAAAGGGTTCGCTTGTGATTTACCGCCCACTGCTTTAAAAAGCTGTAATCAAAGGTCACATTCTGCCCGAGTATGATATCATCTCCGATAAAATCAAGCAGGTTATCCACAGCCACGTCCATATCTGCCGCGTTTTCCACATCACTGTCGGTAATTCCCGTTAATTCCTGCACACGCTGTGGAATATGCTGCTTCGGATTTACCAGTGTGGATATCGTATCCACTATCTCGCCGCCCCTCACACGTGCCGCACCTATCTCTATTATCTTGTCATTTTTAGCTGAAAGACCTGTCATTTCCAGGTCAATCACCGTGTAATTTTTTATATTATCTATGTTGCTCATTTTTCTTAGTCTGTAAACCTTTCCGGCTTTTAACACTATAGTCATTTCACGTTACTGCTATTTTATATACTCCGCTATAGCCATATCGCGTTACTGCTATTTTATATACTCCGCTATAGCCATATCGCGTTACTGTTATTTTATATACTCCACCAGCGCCTGGTGATCAAGCGGGTCTCTCATGTCGTAGTGGAAAAGCGCCCACACCGGCTCCTTATGATACTTTGGCAGTTCATCCAGCTTGCGCGTGTGCTTGTCAGGAAAAATATAGTGAAACGGCTCCACATGCGACAGCTTTCCATTCTTACAGTATGCATGTGTCATATGCTTGAATTTGCCTATATCTGTGGCCCACACCGGGCGGCTCTTACAGTTCTCTCGATAGTACAAATCAAAAATGAGTGACTCCTGAATCATGCTGTAAATCTGCGCATTTTCATCAGAATCAGTATTATCTCTATCTATGGCATTTTCGTCAAAATCAGTATTATCTCTATCTATGGCATTTTCGGATAATCCCACAGAAGTCATATCATCGTTGTCACAGCCATGCAGGTATAAAGCCAGAAATTCAAGCAGTATCTCGCACCTTCTGATGCGCGAATGGCTCATTCCAAAATAGCCGTTTGCCTCATAAAAATCTCCAAGCTCCTGAAAAAACTCAAACGCACTGTCAAAGATACACTCCATGAGCTTCATCGTAATCTCAAACTGTCCGCTGTTGTAATACACCTCAAGCATCTCCTCGACGCGCTTAATCTTTATCACATCATCAAACGAAAGCCATTTTGTGGACATAACCTCATATGGTGGCTTGTCATGGTACACAATACCATATTCCGCGGCATGCTCAAACATGTACGAGCCCTTGAGTACCTTTAAGAATCCAAGCTGCAGCTGGTTTGGCTTAAGCTCATAAATCTCATCAAAGGAACGCCCAAAGCTGTCATAGTCCTCGTATGGCAGCCCTGCAATCAGATCCAGATGCTCATGGATATTGTTGCCGCTTTGAATGAGCCTCACAACCTCCTTAAGCCTCTCAAGCTTCATAGTCCTGTGAATCTCCTTTATCGTGACCTCATTAGTGGACTGCACACCGATTTCAAGCTGTATCAGTCCCGGCCTCATATCAGAAATCAGCTCAAGCTCCTCCTGATTCAGCAGATCCGCTGATATCTCAAAGTGAAAGTTTGTCACACCATTGTCATTCGCCTTTATAAAGCGCCACAGCTCCATGGCATGAGCATGATTGCAGTTGAAGGTTCTGTCCACAAACTTAATCTGTGGCACCTTCTGGTCTATAAAAAACTTAAGCTCTCTTTTGACAATCTCGGTATCCCTAAAACGCAGTGTCTTATCCACCGATGACAGACAGTAGCTGCACGAAAACGGGCATCCCCTGCTGCTCTCGTAGTAGATGATGCGGTTTGAAAAATCATCGAGAGTATCATAGCAGAATGGGATTTCACTCATGTTTTTGATTGGGCGTGGACTTGTGAATACTATTTCACCGGCTTTATTGCCTCCTATGTTGTTCACACTTGTACTATTACCTGTGCTGTTTTTTCTGAAGGCAATGCCTGCAATATCACTCAGCTTTCTTTTATGCGCATAGTAACCGCACAGCTCTCTAAAGGTATCCTCTCCCTCGCCTATCATCACACCGTCTATGTATGGATTTTCCCGCAGAAATGCCTCCACCTCGTAAGACACCTCAGGGCCTCCAACCCATATCGGCACTGACGGACAAAGCTTTTTATACTCGCGTGCAATATCAGTCACATAATCAATATTCCATATATAGCACGAAAAACAAAGTACGTTGGGCTTTCTCTTGTAAAGCTCCTCAAGAATGTAATCCTTTTGATTGTTTATCGTGTATTCCGCAAGCTCCACAGCATCCCTGTACTCCCCGGCACAGGCGCGCAGTGAATAAACTGCGAGGTTTGAATGTATGTATTTTGCATTTATTGCTGTCAGTAAAATGTTCATGGTTTCTCCTTAAAAAATGACCCTTGAATGTAGACTTTATGCGACATTCAAAGGTCTGCTTCGTATTATTGCAGCATCCGTTCAATTTTATTTTTTTAACGGCTGCATTGGTACAAATTCAATTTTCAACTGCATCCCCATTCCATGCGCAAGCCTCTTTAAAAGTTTCAAAGATGGATTTCTTGTACCATTCTCAAGCTTACTAATATCCGCCTGATCAATGCCTGTACGTGCCGCAAGCTCTTTTTGAGTCAAATTATTTTTAATGCGCGCATCTATCATAGCCCTTATGACATCCATCTCAGGCTGGAGATCGTCCCACTCTTTTTTTACGTCAGGATTTTTAAGCTGCTCTTGTAAATAATCGTCATATCTCATATTATTTACCATGCCTTTCTATATAATCTCTTCTATATTTCTTAGCCTTTTCAATTTCACCAGCTGGTGTCCTCTGAGTTTTTTTAATGAATCCATGTGTCAATACTATTCTTCCTTCATAATAGAAAAAATATAATACTCTCGAAATATCTGTTCCTACCTTAGCTCGCAATTCAAAAATCCCATAACTCTTCTCCATTGTTCTCACAAAATATTATATGGTATTTTTACCATATTGTTAAATCAGTTACTTTAATTTACATAGTCATATTAACAAGTCTGTCATAAATGCCGCTTGCAAACAGCACCATCATGCCAATCGTGCAGATGACCGACAGTACAAAGCCTATTATCGATGTAATCATACCGGCAGTTGCTATTGTATTGTTATACTGCTTTGCCTTTTTTGACATTTTGGAAGCAAGCATGCCGACAATTCCAAGTCCCATCAGATATCCAAAAAACGAGAAAATAATACTGCAAATACCAAGCACCAGTGAAACCACTGCAAGCTTAGCACCCTCTCTCTCGTCATCTATGATAGTCTCATTATTGTAGAGCATCTCAAGACGGATACGCCTTGATTTACGCAGCATAACAAGCATAGGAATACCTAGTACGACAAATGCGACACAGTTCATTGCCGAAAACTCATTAATCCTGTCAGCAACTCCGCCTCCCTCAAATATTCCTGATGATAAAAGTCCTCCCATATCTACAACAGTATGGAAAATCGCAAGCATCCAGAAATTGCGTGTAGAAGCGTATATCATGCAAAACAGCACGCCCATGAGTCCTGCTGAAATCACCTGTATCAGACAACTGCTGAACTTAACCCCTGCGCCCATATTGGAAAAATGCATCAATCCAAACAGTACGCCTCCCAAAACTACGGCTCCTGTGATTCCACCTTTCGTCTTTGGAAAAGCTCTCAGCAGCAGATTAAACACCACGCCTCTGAACACCAGCTCCTCAACGAGTCCTACAAGGCAGACCGCGATAAAGAAAAAGATGATGTTGTAAAATGCCTTCACATCATCATGCTCGCTCAAAAAGCACATATAAATACCTGAAACAACAGCATACAGACAATATACTATAAAAAATCCACCTGTGTATAAACTTCTGGTCCATCCTGCTGCATTTTCCTTAAAGATATCCCACAGCCCAAATAAATATGTGATGCCAAGAAAAATAACTAAAACAACAGTCTCCACAATAGCCTGCAGCAGATAGTCATCCGCCTTTTCCATGCCCGGAATCAGTCCCAGAACTTTTCCGCTCCACTGCAAGGGTGCAATGAAAATAAAAACTGCAAGAATGGCAAATATTATATTGGCCGGTGCCGAAAGGTTTCTCAATTTCTGTTTCATAACTTAAAATCTCCTCATTTGTGTTTAATTTGATATGAAAATATTCTATAGCATTTACTTTAACATTACAAGCTCTGAATAATCAAAATTCGAGGAAATTGAGGATATAAAATGGGCTTTCAGAAGGACAAGAAAAACAAAGAAAAATATAAAAAGCAAAAAGAAAGAGAGGGCTCATCGTCCCTCTCTTTCTCGCCTATCAGTATGTCATCTACCGATGTGTGCAACAACCTGCTCAAAGCATACAGGTTGTCGACAGTCGGAAGGCTCTCCCCCTCTTGTGTCAAGCAGTTGACAACTTTTTCTTAAACTTTTTTCTTCCTCTTCATTATACCAGCTTCCGGCAGGATTTCTACCGAAAGCTGATACATTCTTCCTTAATTGTTACTGTTGTCAAACTTCCAGCGAAGTTCTATAGTCTTATCGGCATATACTACTATTCTTTCAAGCCGTACATCCAAAAGTTCATCCGTAATCTCTGTAATTTCAGACTTTCCTTCCCCTTTTTATTCGTGTACACAGGATAAGTATATCGAGTTGACGGCAAGAGTTAAAGCAACCTACACTCCCCTTTAGGGGGGGGTAGCGAAACTCCCCCTTAACTAATTCACACATAAAACAATCATATACTTATTTATCAATATATTTTTCATCACGTTTTCTGAATGACAACATTGTACCTTCTAATATTGTAACTATGCTGTCGTTAATTTCTGTATTTTCTATTCCACCTGATTTGACTTCTACCAAATTCCTTTCTTCTTTATTTATCTTAACATGTACTATTTGATCAGAATCTGCAACTACTGCCAAATTGGGATTATGCGTTACCAGTATTATTTGCCTTCTTTTCTTTGCAGCTTGTATAAACGGAACCAAGATACTTGCAACACTTTGATTATCCAAATTATCTTCAGGTTGGTCTATCACTAAAGGTATATCTCGCAAATCCAACAACAGATAAAAAATTAGTAACAGTGCACCTCTCTCTCCTGGTGACAACTTTTCCAGTGTCTTATTATCACTTACTAATTCATATTTATTTTGGATATACTGTAGACCAAATAAATAATTATAAAATTCCAACCATTTATTGTCCTTTAACTGAGATGAAACTATATTTTCATTGTCATAATCCTTCATTTTTTTGATTATCTTATTGGGTATAGCAATATATTGTTCAATATCGTCCATCTCAGCCAAAGCATCTACCGTTTTGGTTAATTGATAATTATCATCACGAAATGCATTTTTCTTTTGTTTATTAATATACGAAAATACTTCTTCCTGAAACATTTCATTAATAACCAATCCCGAACGAATTGAAATACTATATTCGCTTAATAAATCAGCCTTATCTCTAAGAAATTCATCAACTGGTTTTTTAAACTTATTGTATAGTTCTATCACTTTTTTCTTTTCATTAAATATACTTGCTGTAATGTTTTGCCTCTTTTCGTACAATGGTTGTAAATCAATCATAATTCCGTCTGAGATATATAACAATTCCTCATTAATTTTATTGACAGCTTCTTCTTTCTCTTTCTTTACTTTTTCCCATTCCTGATATTCTTTAATGTATGCGTCATATAATTGTATGTTTCTATTTTCTTCCGCAACAATAGATTCTTTTACTGAAATTTTTTGCTTCAATTGTACTTTCAATCCATTTTGTTCATCTTCTACTGTTTCCTTTAATTCACTTAACTTTTTATCAATTATCTCTTTTTTAGAAATAATTGGGCTTTTATCAACTGTAAACTTAATTACCTCTTCTACTTTTATGTCGAAATCTTCAACCTGTAGAGTAATTTGTTCTATTTCTTTGTTTATTCTATTTTCAACCTCATCAATATACTCTAAAATATGTTGAACTTTCTTTGATACAGAGTTAACTTCTAAAATTTCTTCTTGCTTTTTTTCTATTTCATTTTCAATGTTTCCAATTTCTTCAATAACTTTATCATACTGTTCTTGTACTTCTTGAGGTAACTCTGGCTTTTTTACTTCTTGAGGACATATATTAATTTGAGCTAAAAGTTGATTCTGTGCATCCTGCAACAAAGCTTCCTGCTTAGTTTTATATTCTCTGCTCAGTTTACTTTCCAACGAAATAATATCTCTATTTACTTCCGATAAATTCGTTTGCATCAAGCTAATATTCTGTTCAGAAATTCTTGTATATTTATCAATCAACTCTTCAAATGATCTAGCGCCTTCCTTATCTTCTTCTGATAATCTTGAGAAAATAACACCATTAATTTCTGTCGTAAACTTTTCTAATTCTGTATCCGTACAAATTTCTTCAAAATATTGTTGCGGAATACATTGCACACGCTCCACATTATTTAGATCCGGTTGTGCTCCAAGATTTTCTTTCATTGATACTTGGTTATCTATCCATGTTATTTTCGCTGTAAAATTATTCGCTAACCTATTCTTCAAAAATTTCTTACTATTTAAAAACGCAAATTTAGTATAATTTTTACTGTCAGACAACCACCCTATAATCTCTGCTATTGCAGATTTTCCATTTCCTTTATTTCCAATTACACTAACCAATCCACTATTAAGTGGAATCTTAATATTTTTAAACCAGTCTCCTTTTTCTCCTGCATATCCATCTGACCAATTAATTTCCAATTCCTTTATATACTTAGTCGGATTTTTCTTAATTCTTTCTAACTGCTCCGGTATCTCTTTAAGACACATTCTGTTTTCATAATCAATAATTGATTGTTTAAAACCTTCAAATGTGGTATCAGCCTTTACCCATGTAATTTTTTCACCTAATACGTCATACTCACTTTTTTCATGGGCATCTGACGCCACCATACATGGTTTCAAAAAGACACTATTGTAAAAATGTGCATTTTTTGCCTGTCTACGTTCAAAATTGGGCAGTTCAATTATGTCAATTTTAGAAGAAATTATTTCTGTTTTTGTTATATCTAAGCTTTCATACAATTCTTCTGGCGTAGGTTCTTTCGAATTAGCATGAGCCATTTCTTCTTCAATACTTCCATGTTTATCACCACCGTGAATGATTACGACTCCACCTAACTCATGTGTTAAATTAACTGCCCTATCAAAATCTACGATTGAGCAAAGTAACCCCTTAGCATAATCTCCATCTCCATTTGACTCAATTTCGCTATAAGACAATCCCAATTTTGTGCAGAAATTATCATACAAAACACTCTTAGTTGCTTGTTTCGTATTTCGATTTACCACTATTTCTTTTGGAAAAATAGAAATTATATGAACACCCTTTTTTCCTTTATCAGTTTTCAATTCTATACCAGGCAAAAAATCAACTATATCACTATAATGTCCTTGCTCACACATACCATTTTGATAGATATCCCATATTTCATCTAATGCATCAAAATTACTATGATCTGTTATTGAAATCATAGAAATATTGTTTTTTACTGCACTATCAAATATTTCTGTAATTTTCATTTTCGTCCTATTTTCTCTTGAATACTCAGAATGCATATGTAAATTCCATTTTCTCCACTCAGAACCTCTACTTATCATTCGAACCATCCTTTCATATCATCTGTCTGCACATTCTAAATTTTCCCTAACTGTCTTTGCCACATACCAAAACATAACTGGCGGAATCGCATTTCCAAGTGCACGATATTGTGCCGCTTCACTTCCTACAAGTTCAAAATTCTCTGGAAATGATTGTATTCTCGCCACTTCTCTTGGTGTAAATCTTCTATATCTTTCATTCACCAATAAAACAGGGTCTGTACTATTCAAAGATACTTTTGCCAGATGTGCTCCAACAGTATTACATGGCTTTGTTATATCTTGAGCCCTCCCCTTATTCATGCTAGCTCTTTTTCTCATCATTCCATCAACTGCACGTTGGCTGAAAAAATACTTTTCATCTACTTCATTTTCTATTACCTTACTTAAAGGTGTAAATGCTTCCTCATCTGACACAATAACATCTGGAAATTCAAACTTAATGCCTAAATCTTTTCGAAATCCTACAATTATTACACGCTCTCTTTTCTGTGGCACTCCATAATTAGCCGAGTTTAAAATAGAATATGAAACATCATATCCGCTTTCTTCGAATTCCTTAATAATCAGTGGAAATGCACTCTTCTTATTTGCTGTAAGAATTCCTTTCACATTTTCTGCTATAAAACATTTTGGTTGTTTTTCACGTAAGATACGGCACATCTCAAAAAACAATTTTCCTCGTTCATCTTTCACGCCTAATCTTTTAGGATTCTGAGCAATAATTGAAAAGGATTGGCAAGGAAATCCCCCTGTCAGAATATCAAATTCCGGAATTTCATCTGATGTTACTTCTCTAATATCTCTGTTATCTGGTTCAATTCCAAAATTCTCCTTAAAAATATTACAGGCATTATCATCAATATCATTGGCATATACTATTTCCAAATCATTAGAAGCATAGTGATTTCCTAGAAATTCAAAATCTCCTAATAAACCTACATCCGTTCCACCACAACCACAAAACAAAGATGCTACTTTTAACTTTTCCATGTCAACAACTCCTCAAATTCTCCTACTTTTTTAGGGTCAAACGTAATGTCTGCACCATCACTAGGTATCATTTCTATCAAATCTTTTTTATAAAGTCCAACTGGATCTTGCAATAAAAACAATTTACGTTCTGTTTTACTAAGCATCAAACGATACACATAGTATCTGTCATGTGTACTACTTGCTGTGTTCCATTCATTTTTCGTAAGATGTATTCTATTAAAATGTAATGGTTTTGAACTAATAGTTGTCTTAACCTCGATATAACGTTTACGCTCGTCCAATTCTACTGAACTAATATCATATCCTACTGCAAACTGCGTCGGTATACGTTTAATAAGATGAATTAAGTCTTCCCTTCCACCAAGTTTGATTCTCATGCACTCATGTCCATGTATAAGATTTTCTCCAATATCACCAATATCTTTTGTAGTAAAGGTTTCATAACCCATCGCAATGCGTTCATCTAAAACTTTTTCCCTAGTCACTAGTTCAATATGAATCGGTTCACCGCCAATATAAGATGCATTATCTTTTAATGCTTGCAATTCCTCCTCGTCAGATGCGATATATGCTAAAATATCCGTAGCAAAATCCGTATCCTGTATATCTCTATTCACATAGGAAAACCATCCTGCTACACACTCTTTTACCTCTTCCATCGTTCCCGAGCGTTTTTCTATCATCTCATCGTATTCCGCAAACCACTCTGTAGACTCACAGAATTTGACTATTGCCTCTTCTTCAAGGGTATTAAGATAATATGTTCTACTGTCATAAGTTTTAAGCAAATTAGCAATTTCCATATAATCTATAATATCGCCTGCATAACGAACCACATCGCCTGTTTGGTCATATTCCAATCCATTTTTTCGATTTTCTAAAATTCGCTCCCATGTCTTTTCTACACCCTCATTATCCCTAGTCACTCGTAAATCATTAAAAACACAATGACACGCCTCAAACTTCGTTATTCCATTTGAGTTACCACCTTCTTTATTTGCATAACGAAGTAACTTCAATATATACTGTGCTGGCTTAAAATGAACACCTGCCTCTACTTGCTCAAGAACATTTTTCGGCTTTATGTGAGCACCCGGATATTGGAAGTTATATAAAAATACTTTGAAACATTCAACTAAATCCTGATTTTCAGCTAATTCTATTGCTCTCAATCCCGGTTTGTCCGTAGTCTCAGTATGTTCAATAAATCCAAATAAAGCTGAAATCTCTGTACGCCAATTATTTATTGTTTTTAACTCTCTGTGCACATTTCCCGGATAGTTGTAAATGGCTGCATTTATCCTTTGAACAAATTTTGACGTTTCGCATTCTCCTATTCTGCTAATTTCCTCCGCCATATAAATCAACACATTTTCAATATCACCTTTAAAACGTGGTCTTACATGATGAATTCTAAAAAAATATTCATCAGGTATTTTATATTCTGCCATCAGTTCTCTCCTAAATATTTTTTTAATTGTTTAGCAATACATTCCGCCATAATCGGAGGTACTGCATTGCCTACTTGTCTAAATTGCTGTGTCTTATTTCCCAAGAAAATAAAATCATCTGGGAAAGACTGTAATCTTGCACACTCTCTTACCGTTGGCACCCTATTGTACTTGTAATGAAAGTGATGTCTGTGTCCTGTATCTATTGTAGGAGCAGGTTTATCACTTGCAAATCTTGTCCATGCTACATGAAAGTTTCTACTATCCTTATACTCTTCCGGTAAATCCTTATAGTTACCACCATCCGGAACCATAGATATAATATGTTTTACTTTCTCAGAATGATTTGCTGCAATATGATTTTTTACTTTATTCGACCTTTCTCTCATTAACTGTTGGTAATAGTTTGTTACCTCCGTTGCATAATCAGCGTTTTCTACTCCAAGCTCATCCGTCAATGGTGGTAAATCGGATAACGCCATACTGCAAGTAACAACTTCTTTTACAGGCTCCGGATATTCAAATTCACCTTCTTGCAAACCCACAAAAACTACTCTTCGTCTATTTTGTGGAACTCCATAATCCGCAGCACACATAATCCTATATTGTATGGAATATCCCATTTCCGTAAATTTGCTTATAATGCTGTCCTTAATTTGACCTCCAAATAAGCCAACTAATCCCGGAACATTCTCAATTACAAATGCTCTCGGTCTAATTTCATCCACTAACCTGATATACGATAAATAAAGCTTATTCCTCGGATCATCAAACTTTCTCGGTCCCGAAAGTGACATCCCCTGACAAGGCGGACCACCAATAATCACATCAATTTTCTTATCTCCAATTAAAGGTTTAATATCCTTTTCATATGTAACTTCTGTGATATCCCCACATATCGACTTTGAACCTTTATGATTCAGTTCAAATGTCTCTAACGCCTTTTTATCATTGTCTATACCAAGCAAAATATTATATCCTGCACGTTCAAATCCATATGACAATCCACCACATCCACAAAACAAATCTATTGCATTCAATTCCATAATTACTATTCCTCTTTCTCTTTTCTGCGAAAATCTCTCGGCTTCTCAGCGTCATCTGGAATTGCCCAAGTTTCTCCTAATTTAAACACACCTTCTATTCGATTTTCAGCACAAAGTATTTGCACTCTCCGTTGTGATATATTCCATTTTTTTGCTACTTGACTTGCCGTTATGTATCCCATCGTTTTCTCACCTCTGTCTTATATTATATTCTACGTAACGAACAAAAGCAACTTATATATGTATTGCATATTTGTTAATATTTGAATAAAGATTTTGCCTTGATATGTTAGAAAATATGATATACGTTTATATTGTACAAATTCAATATTACCTATATAAACGAGGAGGATACATATGAAAACATATGAAAACATACGAAAAGATGGTTGTAATTTTTGTAGATTTATTAGGAACAAAAAACAATAAAAAATATGATGACAACCTCTTCATTCATAGACTTTTTCATAGTGAAGTTAAAGCAAACGAAAACAGAAAACACGAACATGTAATATATGACCGAAATGTATATATCTTTTCCGATTGTGCATATTTCTTTTATTATTACACCACTTTACAACTTTATAGATGACTCATATTTTGCGAAAATGCCTGCTTTAAGGCAAATCTGAAATCCTGAGCACTTTTATTCCTGTAGCCGGCAAATTTGTCATCGACGTAAGGCAAAAGCTTCATTGTCAGCATTTCGATTCCTTTGCGGCTGCGCATCATGTAACTGCATAAAGACCAGAATGTTTTCTGCTCATAGTAACATATTTCTATATTCCATCTGCATGAATAAAAAAAGTGGGATATATTGAAACCACCCACTGCCAGTCTGGTTCAATGATGCTTTTTCCTGCCATGCGCAGAAAATCTGCAGCTGTTCCGGAAATATGGTGCTGAAAAAGAGTCTTCTGGTGCAAGAGTCTTTTTCAGGTGTGGTAACATAGGCGAGAACTTTCCTTGAGCCAAACAGATTAGTCAGTACACGCCTTACACCAATATAATAGCCATTGATTTTTTCATCTGACAGTGTGAAATCATCATTCTTCTGTTATCCCGGCAAGAAAATGCTGGTATAGGAATCTGATTGAATTATCTGACTCAAATGCGAGTATTGAAAGTACCAGTAAAAATTTTTTAGAAACAGTTTTCAGTAGAAGTTTACACATTATTTCAGGCAGCAAAAAAGCCCTGTTCTTACGAACAGAGCCCTATGCATTATTTTGCACTTACCAGCCTTACTATCACATCAATTCCAGCCGCCCAAAAGAGTATCGCCCCCACGATATATACCTTTGTCTTCTGCTCGAAACCGAAATGATATCCTGTGTAAATGCCTGCCACTATACAGATTACAGTGAGCAGCGCCACCATTATCATAATGGTGAAAAGTCCGGTACCGAGGAAGCCGAATGCTATTCCTGCAAGAACCGTATAAAATGCGGTGATTCCTACTATTCTTAGCACTCTTTTCATGTCAAGCTGTGCCTGACAATGCTCCTCAATCCTTTCGTTTCTTATAGCCTTTCCTATAAGCCTGATCCCCAGTCCTATCAGTATTCCGATAGAAATTATCTCTCCTAAAAGTGCTTCATCCTTCACCGAGTATTTCCCATTAAGAAAGCTTGACAGAAAATACCCGATATACATTGCTAACAACTGGCAAACTGCAACTATGAAGCAAATGGCTGTAAGCTGTTTCTTATTTACTTTCTGGATCAGGGATCCCTGACATTCCATCGCAACGAAAATCTCCAGTGAGCTTCCCGCCACGATTAACAGATATTCTATCCAGCCCATTTTTGCCTCCCATAATCTTTAAACATCCTTTAATTAATTATTTGTCGCTATCTGCCTTAGCATCTATTGAAGCTAATTTATATATGAACTTAACGCTGCCCGTCTGTCCATCAGCAATTGCTGAGTATGTCTGATATTCCTCACCTGCGTCAATTACTGCCTGAAGCTTGTTGGTGAATGGCTTTAAGTCGCCGTTATATGCGTCGAGAATCTTGTTGATTCCTTCCTCATTGAACTGTACCATACCGTCTGCAAGTGTGTGTGCACCCTCTGAAAGTGTCTTAGAGCCTGTTGTGAGCTGGTCTACACCTGAGACTATCTGATTTGTTCCATCTGCAAGCTGTGATGCTCCGCTGTTGAGCTGTGCATTGTTTGCTACAAGTGTGTTTGAACCGTCTACAAGCTGCTTGATACCGCTTGTGAGAGTTGGTACTGAGTTATACAATGTCTGTGTTCCATCTGCAAGTGCCTTCATTCCTGTTACAAGACTGTATCCATTTGCCTGCTTTTGATTAATAGAGGCTGCTACAGTCGCTTTTGTCTGCTCTGCAGACGTTATAGTAGCCTGCTCAGCTCCTGAAACTGCTCCTGTATAGGCTGCTGTTGTTGCTGCCTGACTTGCTCCTGTATAGGCTGCTGTTGTTGCTGCTAAACTTGCTCCCGCATATGCTGCTTCTCCTGCCGTCTGTCTTGCTGCTGTATATGCTGCTGTTCCTGCTGCTAAGCTTGCTCCTGTATAAGCTGCTTCTCCTGCTGTCTGACTTGCTGCTGTATATGCTGCTTCTCCCGCTGCAATCTTAGAAGCATCCTTGGCTGTTGATGCTACACTTCCAGCTAAGTTATTTATTATTGTATCAATCTGTTCATTGACACATGCTTCAGCCGCTCCGTCTTTCATTCCAACATTCTGGTCAAAAAAAGTCTTTGCTGAATCATAATCTGTGATTGCAGAATTTTTTTCAGCCATCTTCTGTACAAACTGTGCTTTCACACCACTCTCAATTACCGGCTTAATACTTGCTAATTGTTTCTTTGCTTCATTTGTTATATAGTCAGTTTTTCCGGATGTAAATTCCTGTTCAACAGCACTTGCTGCCTGATTCTTTATTTCAGTTTCCTGTTGTTTTACTGTCTCAGCTGCTACTGACTTAATCTGCTCCTTCTGATCGTCTACTGCGGCCTGAGCCTTTTTCTCAATATCTTCTTTCTGATCAGCTACTGTACTCTGTGCCTGTTTCTGTATATCTGTTTTTTGTAAGTCAACAGCACTCTGTGCCTGCTTTTGAATGGCTGTTTTCTGTGACGCAACTGTTGTCTGTGCCTGTTTTTCTATTTCAGATTTTTGAGACTCCAATGTGCTGTGTACCTGATCTAAAAGAGTCTTCTTTTCTGAATCAGTAAATTTTGCTGAAACAGTTGCATTAAGCAAAGCCACTCCATCATTCAGTGATTTTGCACTAGAGTTTAATGTTGTTATGCCATTAGATAAAGTAGGCACATTTGAATTCAGTTTATTCAGTCCACCACTTAATGTACTAACACCATCAGTATATGTCTTAAGTCCACTCTTCAGTGTGCCAACTCCTGATGCGAATGTGCCGAGCTTGCTCTGCAATGTTGAAAGTCCGTCAGCAAGTGTGTCAGTACCCTCTGCCAGTGTCTTTGAGCCATCCTGAAGCTGTGTTGAGGCATCCTTTAAGTCATTTATCATGTCATCGAGGTCTGATGTGTCAATTCCGTCTGTGCTTACATAATCAGACGCGTTTACCACGAAGGTCATGGCTGCAGGCATTGAGAAATTCTTCACATCTGCTGTCATTTCCATGTATTCAGGGATATTTACATCGCCATCGAGGTCTTTGTCCTTGATTCCGAGGCTGTCCTTTAAGCCCGGAAGTGCATAGCCGAGCACTACGCTTGATGAGTCGCTTACCTCAGCCTTGCCGTTTGTCACTTCAATATTCTCGAAGCCATCACCGAGTACCAGTCCCGTTATTGCTGCAAAAGGTACGGAAACTGTCTGCTTCTCGCCGTTTACTGTCTCTGTATATGATGTGGTGTTTGTGTAGTCAAAACGGATTTTAACCTTTCCTGATTTTCCTGCAAGGTCCTCAGGTGAGATTTCTTTTCCATCGAGGTAGTATGTAACCTTCTGTGTTACAGGTGGCTCCTCTGTTGCTGTGCCCTGATAGTAAATGTCCTTGCCGCCTGCCTGCCAGGTGAGCTTGTCACCGCTTTGTGTGAATTTTTCCTTGCCCTTTACGTTCTCGATATCTGAAAGGTTTGAAGCATCCTCCAAGGTATCCTTTTTGTCTTTATTTTTAAGGTGATCTACTACGATTGTTTTGTTTACGTTGCCGTTTGCATCTGAGATGAGGTATACGCTCTCGTCCTTGTCTGCATCGTTATCCTTTAATGATACGCTGTCCATGAGCTTATCTGCTATGTCATCAGCATCCTTGCTGCTGTCTGTTGTGCTGTCTGCCTCGGCTGTGACTGCGGTGCTGTTCTTCTCTGCAAAAACCGCTGTTGCTCCGATTCCTGTACCTACAAGTGCTATTGTGAGGACTCCGGCTACAACACGGACAATATATTTACTTTTTAACTTTTCTTTCAATTCTGGTAATTTCATGTCTTATTCCTCCTGATTTTGTTTTTGAGGTCATATTTTTATATTATGAGGGCCAAAAAGTATTTTATCCCTCATTTATGATTAATCAGATTACTAAGCTGTCAGGTTCTTGTTTTTAAAGCCTGCGCTTGTGGCACATATTACTTTGTCAAAAATCATAAACATTGACGGAAGTATAAATACTACTACAAACATACTGATGATTGCGCCTCGTGCAAGCAGTATACAGATAGAACTGATCATATCAATGTTTGAATAAAGTCCTACACCAAAGGTTGCGGCGAAGAAGCAAAGTGCACTGACGATAACTGAGTTTGTCGAATCTGCAAGTGCCTTTGTGATTGCCGGCTTTTTGTCCATTCCGGTGTATCTGTTCTTTCTGTACTTTGTGGTCATAAGTATCGCATAGTCAACCGTTGCACCAAGCTGTATGGTTCCGATTACGATGCTCGCGATAAACGGAAGCTTCGTTCCTGTAAATCCCGGAATTCCCATATTTACAAAGATTGCAAACTCGATGACCGCTACAAGTATGATTGGAAGCGATACCGATTTGAATACTACGAGGATGATAAGGAATATCAATACGATTGATACCGCACTTACACGCTTAAAGTCTGTATCTGTGATAGTGATAAGATCCTTTGTACAAGGTGCCTCACCGATAAGCATTGCGTCCTTGCTGTAATTCTTTACTATCTTTTTAATCTCTGTTATCTGGTTGTTTACCTCATCAGATGCTGTCTCATATTTTGATGAAACAAGCATCATCTGGTAATCACCGTTTTTGAATATCTCCTTTGCCTCATCCGGCACCATATCATCCGGTATGGTAGGTCCGAGTATTGAGTCAAGCGATACCGCAAGCTTTACTCCATCGACCTTCTTTATATCATCTATCATGCTTATGCTGTCTGCCTTTGACATATCGCTCGGCGCGATGATGATATGTGTGGCACCCATAGCATACTCCTTGTCGAGTCTTTCATTGGCCTGCTTACTGTATGCACTGTCAGGCATGGTTCCTGCAAGGTCATAGTAGACCTGATCATGAGTGTATCCGTATATTGCCGGGATGAGCACTACGATAAAAATCACTGCAAGTATCTTATAATGATTTGTTACCCAGCTTGCAATCCTGGAAACATCCGGCATAAGAATCTTGTGCTTTGTCTTCTCGATTGCCTTATCACATGCAAGAATCAGTGCAGGGAGAATTGTTACACATCCGATAACTCCGAATACAACGCCCTTTGCCATTACGATTCCCAGGTCAAGTCCAAGTGTAAAGCTCATGAAGCAGAGGGCTACGAAGCCTGCGATTGTTGTGATTGAGCTTCCTGTTACTGAGACAATTGTGTGGGAAATGGCATGTGCCATGGCTCGCTTCTTGTCTCCGTCATATCTGTCTATCTGCTCCTGATAGCTGTGCCACAGGAAAATCGAATAATCCATTGTTACGGCGAGCTGCAATACTGCTGTCAGTGCCAGTGTCAGATATGAAATCTGTCCCTGTATAAAGTTTGTTCCCAGGTTATAGATAATAGCCATTCCTATGCTTAGGAGGAATAACATCGGAACAATTATTGAATCCATTGTAATTCCCATGACGAGCATTGAAAGCAATGCTGCTATGATGACATATATAGGAGCCTGCTGCATAACAAGTGTCTTTGTATCTGCGTTGACCGCTGCCATTCCTGCTACGAAGCAGTGGTTTTTCACCATCTTATCCATCTTGTTGACGGCTTCCATTGTCTCATCCGAACCCATTGTGTCACTGTATGTGACGAGCATGAGCTGGCTGTTTGCATCCTTGTTGTTAAATGCGTCGTACACCTCATCCGGAATTGCCTCTCTTGGCAATGTGGAATCAGCGATTGTTCCGTACCAGATGACATCATTTACACCCTTAAGGTCCTCTATGTCATCTGCCAGAGTCTCTATGTCCTGATCCTTCATATCCTCTAAGATCACAAATGACAACGCTCCGGTTCCAAACTCATCTACCATGATATCCTGACCCTTCATAGTCTCTATCTGGCTTGGCAGATAAGAAAGGATATCAAAGTTGATTCTCGTGTTGATAAAGCTGATGCCCGACGGTATAAGCAGTGCAAATGCAACTATCAGTATCAGCACACGATGTTTTACGACTCCTTTTCCAAATTTAATCATTAGATTCACCACTCTTTCTTTTATTCGTATTGAAGTATAAAAAAAAAGACCGAATAAATAAATATTCAATCTCTTCGATTTGTCATGTGAGATATACAAATCCATCAATTTGTATATCCGATATGACACATATATGATATTGTATTTGATTTCTGACACTTTTTCACAGCATTTTCATATTTATATGAACACATGCCTCTTTATGGTGTCTCTTTATGATTCTGCTTTATGAGCTTGCTTAAGCCGTCATTTTCCATGGCAATTGTCCTCTACAGCTCACTTAGTATATCATCCATTGAGCGCGTAATCAGATACATGTACGCCTCAGCCATCTCCTTCGGCTCAATATCATCCATGCCCTGGGCTATCCAGCCCTCCGTGATAAAGCACAACGACTGCGCATAATATGTAGAAATCACCTCCGGTGTGAGCCAGCGGTATTTGGATTTCTTTCCTGTGCTCTTTTCGCTTATGATATTCATAAACATCTCATAGACGCACTTCATAGCAATCTGATTAAACGTCACTGCACCCTCCAGCTTTAGTGCTTTCTTGTAAAAAACACTGTTTGCCGAGATATTATTGAGCATCAGCACAATCGCTTCAAAAATCATTCCGGCATTGAGCAGTGGCTTGATGGGCTCAAGCAGCTCGCTTTTGATAATCCACTCTATCAGCTCGTACTTGTCCTGAAAATGATTGTAAAACGTAGGGCGGATAACTCCGGCCTTGTCCGTTATCTCTTTAATTGTAATCTTATCGATTGGCTTTTTCGCTGAAAGCTCTATAAGGCTCTCAGCGAGCACCAGATCTATTGCATTCTTACCTTGCTGTGTCATTACTCATCAAACTCCATCGTGACAAAGTAGCCCTTCTCAGTCTCCCTCACATCCACGACATCGCCCTCGCGGCTTTTGAGCCTCTCGCTGACCACGTAGTTTCCCGACATGGCAATTGCATGCTCTATCGTATAATAATATGAAGTTGGAAGCTTGCTCTCTGTTACCTTCAGATGGTCACCGACCTTGGTAAGTCCGGGTCTCTCCATCTTAAACTCCATCCGACGCATTCTGTCGCCTTTCTGTTACTGCTTAATTGTCCTCTTTTCTATCCTCAACAAACGTTGCCTCAAACTCCTTTTGCTTGTTGTAGGCGCTCTCCGCCTTTGTGGCACGGCTCGTAATCCAGATATTTGATACTCCGTTGAAAATCAGTATGATACCGACAACAACAGTGGCTGTCTTCATTACATCAAATGCATTTGTCACACAGATTATTCCAAAAATCAGACTGATTATTGAAAAAATCAGGCCGACACTCCAGCCTCCGTAACCGTATTTTCTGGCATCCACTGCCTCAATAATGCTCCTGATGCTGTGAAAAATGAGCACCAGACCGATGACTATAGGTATCAGGCTCACCACAACCTTTGGCTGTACCAGAAACCATATACCTACTGCCAAAACCACAAGCCCCAGCATCGCTGAAAAACCATTCGTAACTATATTCAGAAAATAGCTACACATATAGACCACTCCGATGATGATAAGCACTACCGCAAGCACATTGGCCACAATCGTGAGCACCGAAGCTCTCCATATGATAAACACCAGTCCCAGCGCTATGCAAAGCACTGATGACAGTAGAAAATCAGCCTTTATTCTGCCTAAAAACTCCTTCATACACGACCTCCTTTATATATCCTGCCCTACATTACTTTTCTAATTCTGTTCCTCTGCACTGTTCTTAACCAGGTCAAGAACAGTCTGAAGCTCAGCCCCCTCAACCGGTGCAGCTCCATATCCAAGACGCTTGTAATCCTCTGTAATCTCAACCAGCTCAGTAGTTTTATCGCCCTTCGCATCAATTACAAAATATCTGCCCTGTGACGCAGCATCATCCCACACGAGATAAGCACGGATTGCGCAGTTTGGAGCCATATCTCTTGTCGGGAAATCAACTCTGGTGACATTAAGCGTATCAGAAATCTGCATAGACATAACAGAGAAATCCTCCTCCATATATGGATACATACGCTTCTGCTGATATGCCTCCTCGTACAGCTCATCTATTAACTTTTCCTTCTCATCGGCAAGTCGGTTCATGAATTCTTTGCCGCCCTCAAACATCTTTGCCGGCAGGAAAATATGCTCATACTGCATACGCTCAAAGATGACATACTGCTCTGCTGTCATCTGTACAGTCTTGCCCTTTGTCGGTGATGTAGGATGTCCCTCTCTTCTGGCCTTTTCCACTGCCTCAATCTTTTCTACAAGAGGCTTTTTGAAAATCAGATTGTGAGTGAACGGGTTGAATGCGATACCATTAATCTTTGACTCTTTATTTGCAACCATATTGTTGACTGCAAGAAACGGCATATTTACAATGCATGGTGACGGATGATCCTTAGAAAGCTGTGCCTTTGAGGTATAAATCGGCATGAAAGCCTCTCCCTCACCGTTTTTAATAAATAGCGGAATCGGCTTGTTGTTCTCTCCGACATTTGCAGGTACCAGGAATCTGCTCTTAGTGCATTTTTCAATGAGCTTATTGAGCGTCTCCGCCTTTTTGTCGCTTGAATACTGTGTCATCAGCGCCTCAACCTCCGGGTTTTGCACCTCAAGAGTGAAGGCCGGATCGTCCTTTAATTTATTTTTGATTTTATTTTTATCCATTTATACTGCTTCTCCTTATATTAAATGCCCGGATTTACATCCAGGCATTATTTTAACACATTTCTTTTATCAACTCAACAATCTTAGTGTCTCTTGCTATCCATTCTTTATCAAGAAAAGCGCTGTTGGCCTTTATTATCTCATCCGGCGTAGCCCATGACAGATGATACTCAAGCCTTATCTCGCTGTCTGTCATCTGTGCTGCCACATGCTCGTCCTTCACATCACAAAAATACACGTAGGTGTGACAGTAATATATCTTGTCAGCCTCAAATATATCGCGTCTCTTTTCTATGACCTTGCCACACTCCCTGATGCTTTCCGGCACGACAAGAAGCCCTGCCTCCTCGCGCACCTCCCGTGCCAGCGCCACCTCGTTGGTCTCGCCTGCATCGATGCCGCCGCCCAGTATCTTGTAGTAGCCCTCACCGGCCTGCTGCATGGCAAGCTTGCCGTCTCTGATAATAACCGCGCGCACCGCGAAGCGCTCAAATACCTCCATATCATCGGAATAATTGTGTTTGTCAAATGTATATAGCGTCCTCATATTTATCCTCCGTATATGGGCTGTAATCATTCATTAGTATACATGGAAAGTAGTTTTTATTCTACACCATTTGACGGCGAATTGGAATACTATTATTGACCTTTTATCTGCCTTTTATCTGCAAAGTAAGACCACTGTCTCTATGTGCTCTGTATATGGGAAGCAGTCATATGGTGTTGCCCGCTTCACTGTATACCCGTGCTTTGTAAGATACTTTAAATCCCTCGCCAGTGTTTCCGGACCACATGACACATACACCACTCTCTCCGGTGCCAGCTTGACAACCGATGATAAAAATGCCTCGTCGCTGCCGGTTCTTGGAGGATCCATTATGACAACATCCGCTTTCTCACCATTTTGTGCCATCTCAACCATGAATTTTCCGGCATCGTCATTGTAGAAGCGGATATTTCTGATGTCGTTTCGCTTTGCATTGGTGACTGCATCACGGATTGCATCACGGTTTAGCTCGACCCCGATGACTTCACCTGCATTTTTCGCTGCTATGATGCCTATGGTTCCGGTGCCGCAATATGCATCGATTACACGCTCCTTGCCGGTGAGGTGTGCCTCATGAATGGCTTTTTCGTATAAAAGCTCCGTCTGCACCGGATTCACCTGATAAAACGAGCCTGGTGAGATGCGGAAGGTGCAGCCACACAGCTTATCCTCTATGAAGCCCTTGCCATAAAGTGTGATGTTTCTGTCTCCGAGCACCATGCTTGTCTTTTTATCATTCACGTTGAGCACCACTGTCGTGATATTGGGATGTTTTTTCCTGAGTGCTTTTACGAAATTGTTCTTCGATGGAAGTATCGGCGATGCCAGGACAAGCACTACCATTATCTGCCCTGTTGCATAGCCCTTTCTCACGAGCACATGTCTGAGAAGCCCATAGCCGGTGTCCTCATCATAGGTCTTTATCCTGAATGAGCGGAGCATATCCTTTATGTCCCTTATTATCTCATCTGACTCCTGATCTTCTATCATGCAGCTTTCGATATCCACCACATCATGTGTGTTTTTCCTGTAGGCTCCCGCCACAATCTGACCGCGCCTCGTACAGTCAAAGGCTGCATGAACCTTGTGACGATAATAGAGCGGATTTTTCATGCCGACAATCGGCTCCACAAAACAAAAAGGCTTTAGCAGCTTTTTCATGTATGCCTGCTTTGTTTTTAACTGTTCCTTATATTCTACGCCCTGATAGTCGCAGCCGCCACATTTCTTTGCATACGGACATGCGTTATCGCTTTTTGCCCGGCTGCTTTTCTCCTTTAGTCTCGGCTGTCCGTTGGCTTTTTTGTATTTCTTCTCATTACGCGTGGTTTTTTCCCTGTAATTGCCTTGATTTCCCGCCATATCTGCGCTCCTTAAAATCAGCTTTGCTGACTACTTGCCGTATGTATTATATAAATACACATGATTATCTATACAGTGCCATCCGCTTGAAGCGCCTGCTGTCACACATATATATGTCTTTCCGCTTGCTGCCTTCTCGTAGCTGACCGCACAGTTACCGGACTGATTTACAAAGCCTGTCTTTGCACCGATTACCTCGCCGCTTGTCATCCTGTCCTCTATTCGGCGCAGGAACAGATTTGATATGTTCAGGTTCTCCGGATGCTGCGGTGTTGCAGCCGTGCTATATGTATGATTTGAAAGTACTGTTTTACAAATGTCGTCCTGCATCGCAGCCTGCATGATGACCGCCATATCATAGGCTGTGCTGTAATTGTTCTCATCATATATGCCGACAGGGTTTGCAAAATGTGTGGTCTGGCCTATACCAAGCTCTGCTGCCTTCTGGTTCATCATATCGACAAATGCTTCCATAGAGCCTGCTGTATAAACCGCAAGCTGATATGCCGATTCTCCACCTGATGGCAGTATGGTTCCGTTAAACACATCGCGAAGAGGCACCTGCTCCCCGTCTAAAAAGCCTGTTGTACTGCAATCATGCACATATGAATAATCTGTGGCTTCTCTTGTAATTGTAACAACCTCGTTGAGCTTGTTTTCTATCACAGCCTGCCTGTCTATTTCGGTGTTTTCATTCTCCGCTGCAGCAATTGCATTTTTCTCAGCCTGCTCTGCTGCTACAAGCACTGTCATAACCTTTGTCATGGAAGCCGGATACATTTTCTCATGAGCATTTTTTCCCGCAACAACTGTGCCGTCCTGCTCATCAATCACTACGGCATAAGAGCTCTCAAGCTCATCTCCGATTGCTGCTGTAGCATCAGACTCCTTTGGTGCAAAGAGCTCCTTTGCTTCCTCTGTCTCACTTACCTGCTCAGTCACACCGGTCACATTTTCTGTGGCCGTTCCTGTGTCTTTTGCCTTATTACTGTCTTTTTTTGTTTTATTAAAGCACGATATAACTATTATAATCGCTATAACGACTATCACAGCCACTATTCCTACAAGCTTAATCTGTGAAGCTCTTGTATTTTGTCTGCGGCGTCTGTAATTTTTTCTACTATTATTTCTCATATCCAATCCCTGTCTCGTTGTAACTATTCATCCCACGTACATTCGCAAAACCACACTTGAATAATCACATTTCATTTTTATACTGTAACCTATTTAGTATACTCCCTATCCGGAAGCTGTGCAATAATTATCGCAATAAACATGAGCACACATCCAAAAATTTCTCTGCCACCTAGCATCTGGCCCAGCAGAATCCATCCTGCAATCACAGAAACCACCGATTCAAGGCTCATCGCCACCGATGCCACCGCCGGATTTAAGCCCTTTTGTCCGACAATCTGCAGCGTATAGCCCACTCCGCTTGAGAAAATACCGGCATAGAGAATCGGAATCCATGCATCCCAGGTGCAAAGCGACTGTGCCCACTGCGCTATACCGCCTGTAGACGGTCCCATATCTGTAAAAATCATCACTATACATGAGCCAAGTCCGGTGACAAAAAACTCAATACATGAGAGTCTGACCGCATCTACCTGTGATACGAAATGGTCAATCACAAGTATCTGTATCGCAAAGCACAATGCCCCTGCCAACAGGAGCAAATCCGAGCCACTAAGTGAAAATGTCCCATTCATGCACAGAAAATACATGCCTATCAGTGCAATAAATACACCTATCCATATTTTGGCTCCACATTTTCTTTTGAGGAAAATCCCAAGTATAGGCACCATAAGTATATATGTAGCTGTAAGAAATCCTGCCTTGCCGGATTCTGCGCCCATGCTGATTCCAAGCTGCTGCAGGTTGCTCGCAAAGAAAAGTGCTATTCCACAGCAGCTTCCGGCTATCCAAAGCTCTTTCTTTTGCTTTTTGCTTTCAGGTCTGTTTACCGTCAGCTCTTTCTTATCCAGTATTTTTATGACCGGCAGAAGGCAGAGCGCACCAATAAGGAAGCGGATGCCGTTGAATGAAAATGCTCCAACTGCATCCCCTCCCTTTGACTGCGCTACAAAGGCTATTCCCCAGACTATATCTGCCAAAAACAAAATAAAGACATGTCTTGTCTTTGAGGCTGTATTCATTATAATAGTTCCTCCGTGTTATTAAATCTATTTAAGGTTACCGTTTGCCATTGTCTCCGGTAACCTTAGTAATCCGTCTTATTTGACAAAATCAGAGATATTATATCACCGACTGCCTTGAGTTGCATACTTAAATATGCTGTTACATTTCGTTTGTATATGAAATTATACAAAAAAGGCGGCAAACACCCTCTTTGGGTATTCGCCGCCTGTCTTTATATCTTATTGCGTAACACTATTATTTACGCTATTCTGCCAGCTTAAAATGCTTTATCTCTCCGTTTCCTGCCACATAGAAATCATTATCCTTGTAAATGCCTCTGTAGCCTTCTGTATTTTTATAGGTCAGTGCCTGCTGCTCCAAAAGACTAAAGCCGTTTTCACTGTCATACGAAAACAGATAGTAGTCATTCGCAGTAAATCCTATCAGATTTTTCTCCGGGTCAGCAAGAATAGCCTTGTAGTTGTATACAAACTCATTACTCCAGCTCTCAGAACTGTCGATAAGCTTCTGGTTCACCTCAACCGGCTTTGTCGGATCACTCACATCAAACATAGTAAGCTTTATCTTACTCTGCTGCGAATCACCATAGCCTATTCCAAGTACGTGCGTATCATCCCACATATGCAGATATTCAGAAAATCCACTCACCTCAAGCTCTCCCAAAAGCTTTGGTGCTGTCGGATTAGATATGTCTGCTACAAAAAGAGGATCCGTCTGCCTGTATGTGATGAAATATACGTATTTTCCAACAAAGCGGGCTGCGTATATACTCTCCCCGCGTGCAATCTCGTTTATCACACCGACCTCATTCATATCCTTATCCAGCACATGAAGCGAATTGACAGGCTGGCTGCCGGTATTTGAGGTTGGAAGCACATACAGATACCCTCCCTGCTCATTTATTGCAAATTTATCGTTAAGATAACCATTCACTGATGTCGTCTCCCCGGTCTTCATCACTCCATCCTCAAACGAAATTTTGCTGATTTTGGTAAGCTCACGGCTTGCACTCCAATCAGAATGATACAGATACATAGCATTGCTAGAAACGTATACCTCGCCGCTATTATTCATAATACATTTTGCATCTATCGTCTTATCAGGTTTATCCACATCAAAGCTCGAAATAACTGTGCCTGAGTATGTATCCTCTCCTATATAGAAGCAGTCATAGCTTATCACTTTGCCATTTACCTGAGGCACCCATTTCTCCAGATTATCCTCCTGCAGCGCCACATTTTTATTCATATCGGGGGTCTTTATATATGTGTCTGAAAAAACATATACCGTATTGCCGATTTTGCGCGATGTATTGTAAAATCCATCCTGACGCGCTTTACCTATAAGCACCGGTTTCGTCGGGGCAGCTATATCATAGCTATAGCATATAGTCTCATCCTTATCGCCTGCGTGGTTTGATATGATAAGCATTTTTCCGTCACTGATATAAAGTTCCTCTACAGTATCTGACGGTACCTCAAAATCAGGACGAAACAGCGTCTCTTCCCCCGGCTTTCCATTTGAAATATCCGTGATGGATATCTGACCATCCTCGACCATGTAAATGTACTTTCCGTCCGTCTTTACCACATCACTCTCATCAACGCCCTCTGTCATCACGTTGGTGGTTGAATACTCTGTATTGGCTGCCGACTCCTGCTTATTTGCAGACGATGCATCAGACGTAATTCCTGTTGCATCCGCACTCTCCAGCAAGTCTCCAGATGCAGTATTCCTTATGGAAGCCTCAGCTTTTTTTGCCACATCATACAATTTCCCGTAATCAGGGGCCGCTTCATAATCCCCAAGCTTTGCACCGCTCTTTATCCCTGCATAGACATTATTCTGCGCATTATTCTGTGAAATCACATTTGCAGTTTTTGTCTCCAGCTCATCTATACGGTTATTAAGCCGCACAACCTCCGTGCCTAAGACTGCAACAACAAGGACTGCCGCCACTGTGGCAAGCGCTTTTGCTGCCCGTGCAAATTTTTTGTGCTTTTTCCTGTTTTTGTCTTCTTTTCCACCGTGATGGGTTTCATGATTTTTTACATAAATTTCATCACTGTACCCGGCCGATTCTCCGGACGGCTGCGCTTCTTCAATTATTTGGTCATCGATGTAATTTAAACCATCAAATAAATCCTTTTTCGTCATAGATATACGCCCTCCTCATCCAGATATTTTTTTAGCTCTGCCCTTATCCGAAACAGTGTGGTCTTTACGCTGCTTTTGCTCCTGCCGCTCATATCTGCCAGCTCATCAATCGTCATGCCATACCAGTAGCGTCTCACGAAAAGCACTCTCTTTTCCGTCTCCAGTCCGTTCAGAAAATCCGATAAACACCTTCCAATGTCCGACAGCTCACCCTCGTATTTTGCATTGCTGTCTGCAAGGCACTCCTCAAGCTCATCAAGCATACAGTTCATGTTGGAATTTCTCTTTGAAGCATTATTCCAGTCAATCCTGTCGCAGACGATATTGCGGCATACCCTGTAAAGCCAGGAAAGGAAACGCATAGGACGCTCCGGTGGTATCTTGTTCCATGCTGCTATGTATGTGTCATTTACGCATTCCAGCGCATCCTCATGTGCTACCATAGTGTCTGCAAACCGGGTAAGCTTCGCTCCGTACATCTGCGAGGTCGCACTGACAGCCTGCGGGTTGCGCTCAAAATACATATCAAGTATCTGTTCCTGTGTGTACATTTTCCGCAAACCTCCCTTCTATATATTATGTAGGATTTTGTTTGGTGGGGGTTACATTTCATCATTAATTCTTTAAAATTTCCCTTATGTAAACTTTAAGCCTAGCCTCTAGGAAATAAAGCTTATAGTGCTGAATAATTGAATTGTATCATATTTCGTCTTGGATTAAATATCTTGTTTTAAAAAAGCCGTTGACTTATACACACTTAATGTGTATATTATGATTATGGAGGAGGCATTTATGAAACAAAGAGAGCTTATCAAGAAACTAGAGGCTGCCGGATTCGAATTTTCCAGACATGGCGGTAATCATGATGTATATGTTCGTGGTTCAGATATAGAACAGATTCCGAGGCATAAAGAGATCAACGAAATGCTTGCCAAAGCAATTTTACGTAAATGGGGATTATAGCATTTATAATTTATCACATATTATATATACATTAATTTATGGAGGATATTATATTATGAAACAGGTATATCCAGTTATATTTACACAATTAAATGATAAAAAAGACACCGTGCTTATTAATGTTCCTGATATGAATATATTAACAGAGGGCTTCGGTCTACCAGATGCTATAGAGATGGCTCGCGACGCCATTGGGGCAAATGGAATCACATTACAGGATCTTGGCATGGAAATTCCGGTTCCAAGTGATATTTCAGATATTGACATCAAAAACGGTCCCTTTGACAATACTGGTATTAGTCATGTTTCATTTGTGGATATAGATTTTGATGAATACCGCCGCAAGGTCGACAATAAAACCGTCCGAAGAAATGTCACTCTCCCTAATTGGCTTAATCAGGAAGCTGAGAAATCTCATATCAACGTATCCCGCGTTTTGCAGGAGGCTCTCATGGTAAAGCTAGGTGTATCAAGATAAATAAAGACATAATAATAAGCCATGTTCTCACCGCTGTGGCGGTAACATGGCTTATTTATCCCCCTAATAACCAATGCATACACTTCATTTACAATAATTTTGGTAAAAGGCTATATGATCATATACTGTCTGCCAGGCTTTTCCTGCCATTCCGGTAACACAAATATATTTATTATTTGCTTCACTTTCATACATACTTACCGCACAATATCGTGACTGATTTACATATCCTGTTTTCGCTCCAACAACTTTTCCTTTTCCAAATTTACGATCTATTCGGTTCAAAAACTTACTTGAAAATGTTATTCCCTGCGGATGCTGTTGTGTACATGAAGTTGTATAATTTCTTGCTGACAACACCTTTTTACATATTTCATTTTCCATCGCAGCATGTAAAATAACCGCCATATCACATGCTGTACTATAATTATTTTCATCAAATATCCCTACTGGATTTGAAAAATGTGTCGTCTGTGATATTCCCAGCTCCTGTACTTTTTTATTCATATCATCCACAAACTGCTCCAATGTTCCGGATGTCATAATTGCGGCCTGATACGCAGCCTCTGCACCTGAAGGCAATATAATGCCATTTAATAAATCCTCAACAGTAACCTGCTCTCCAACCAGAAACCCTGCTGCACTACAGTCGTTTTTAAAAGAATAATCAGTTGCTTCAATAGAAATTTCAATTTTCTGACCAAGACTCTCATTATTTAATTTCTCCGCTGCAACCAAAAGTGTCATAACCTTTGTCATAGATGCCGGGTACATTTTTTCATTTGCATTCTTTGAAGCAATAATAGCTCCATCGTCTGCATTAACCAACACTGCATATTGGCTTACAATGTTGTTATCAGAAGATACATCTACCGTTTTATCATCTGTTGATGGTACAAATATATCTGATTTTTCTTCTTGTAATTCTGACGTCTCAATTGTAGTCTTTTTCTGAATATTTATATCATCAGATACATTTTGACTCGAATCGTTCTTATGTTTACTGATTTCCTTAGTGCTTAAAACACTGCACACCACTATCAAAACTATCAGGCAAATACATGCTATTATTTTTGTTTTCTTCACTGGTATTTTACTCTGTAATTGCATTATAAACTATTGAAGACACGTTATCTCCATCAAATATAAATGAAAGCTGGCTGTCTCCTTTTTTGTAAATATACGAGGTCTCAGTTGAGTCAGAAGCATCTCCATATTTTTCCTCAACAGCCTTTTTATCAGAACCTATTGATATTCCTTCCGGTGTTGATACTGTATCATCAAGTAATTCTATTGTATAAACATAATCCTTGTTATCTTTAGGATATGTTGTTATCTTAACACTTCCATAAGTATATACCTTATCCTTTCCCTGAAAAGCACAGGAATCAGATTCAAAGTAATTATCTGCATCCCCAAGTTTTTTTACCAATGGCTCCATGTTTTCATTCATGGCAACTGTTACACCCTTTAAATCATATGTAAATACATCCTGTTTTGTCTCAGAACCAACATCTTTTTTATCATTGTCGGACTCTTTACTTCCACATGCTGTCATCATAGATACTGAAAGCATAATACATAACATTATTGAAATAATTTTCTTCATCGTTCTTCCTCCTAATTTTGAATCGCATTTGCACCAAAGCTCTTCAATTCACCATATTTGTTCAATTCATCATATTGTTGTTGTTTCATAGAATCATATGCAGCTTCTTTTTTATCCCATATAGAAGCATACTCACTATCATTTCTGTAATCAGTTAAATTATAATTTTCAACCAGATATTTTCCAAAATAATCTGCCATTTTTTCAGCGCCTGTAGTATTCAGATGTAAACCTGCATCATATGTATCCTGTGACATATCCAAGCCTATATCATTTTGCAATGGAATAAAATTGATGTAGTCAACATCATTTTCATCAGCAAACTGCTGCACCTGTTCATCCCATTGCTCATACCAATAAGGATATTCTGTAGGTGCCTTTATAAGTACAAGCTTAACCCCTTTTTCCTTACATAAATCAGTCATTTTCTGCAAATATCCCATTGCTTTATCGCCAAGCTTATAATCGGTAAGTGGTGTTGGATCCGGAAATTCCTGTTGTGGCTTTGTATCAACACGCATATAATATCCATTATGAGTCACTTTGTCTTTGGAAAAAATATGTTTCACATCATCTTTTGTAAGCTCAGACCATCTGGAATGATATCTCAACAGCGGAAAAATATAATCAACAAAATTTTCCTCATCTGTCATAGAAGCCTTAATGTCATTTACCTTTGACATAGACCATTTCATCCCATCTATAGACATTCTGTTATAAGCTTCACTCTGAGGCTCATTATATTTTAATGCCAAAACATTAAACACCACCACTTTAGGAGTCTCATGTTTCAAGGCATCCTCTAATAAATAATATGACTGCCATGTTAATTGCTGTGCACTTCCTCTGATGTAACTTGTTATTCCATATTTTCTCCATAATTCTATGGTGGAAAAATTCTCATAAACCTCACAATCGCCCACAAATAAAACTTCGTGATCTGACCTATCCTTATAGTATTCTTCAACCATAGAGCCTTCAACTATTCCTGTCTGATATTTGGGAACCAGAAGCCTTTGAACAATATACAGAGCTCCAATAAGCAGGACAGCAACCAAAATGCATGCTGTTATTTTTTTTCTTCTCATCGCACTCTCCTTAAAACTGATTGTAGATAAACTGAGACGAATCGTAGCCTATACCATATGCGCCAAACACTATAATAAGCATAATCATAACAGCCATAATTCCAAAATAAACAATTGGAGGTTTTTGTAACAAAACCGTTCTCACATTTCCTACTCTTACCTTAAAAAGACTCACTGTAAAAACTACTATAAATCCCACTATAAGTACAACATAATCAGCCACACTAAGCCCTATAGAAAGCAGCGAACCATTAAATAATTCACCTATATTGAACTTTGTAAACATTGTTCCAACCATCTTAAAAGTCAAAGGAACATCTCTATAGCAATCAAACATTCTTATACAGCTCATCAATAAAAATGTTCTTAGAATCTGAAATGCTTCATATGGAACTTTACCTTTTACACTAAATCTTTTATGAAACTTTTCATATAAAGGTTCCAGTTCCTGAGAGACCATAATAACAACAAAGTTCATTAATCCCCAGACGATGAAGTTCCATGCTGCACCATGCCATAATCCCGTTGTAAACCATACTACAAAGGCTGACAAATACACTGTCACTCGCTTACCAATTACCTCACCAAAATGTTTTCTTGAAAATTTAGACAAATTAAGCATAGGTTTACATACTGAAATAGGATAAAAAATATAATCTGTAAACCATGTACCCATAGTTATATGCCATCTGTTCCAATATTCTTTGATATTTTTTGAGAAATATGGAAGATTAAAGTTTTCTGTCACACGAATACCCATAACCTCTGCTATACCAATCGTAATATCAATACCACCGGTAAAGTCACAATATAACTCGAATGCATAAAACAACATGGCGATAAACACATATGCTCCTTGATATTCAGAAGGACTGTGTATCAGAGTTGTTACTCCTGTAATAATTCTGTCTGCAATAACAACTTTCTTGAAATATCCCCACAAAATCCGCATCAAACCTGATACTACCACATTGCTTTCAAAATAATGCTTTGAAAATAATGTCTCCGATAAATCATGAAATCTGCTTATCGGTCCCTGAACCAATTGTGGAAAAAATGAAACAAACAATGCCAGCTTAAAGAAATTCTTTTCAACACTCTGTTTTCCTCTATACACATCAATTATATATCCCATAGTCTGAAATGTATAAAATGAAATTCCCATCGGTACAATCATATTGACAGTATGTAAACCGGAAACTCCATGCAGCATATCATTAATATTTTGAATCACAAAATTAGTATATTTCGTTACGCTTAATATACCAATATTTATGAAAAGACATATCAAAAGCCATATCCATTTTTTATGTTTCATATGGCTTTTATAATTCTTTTTTTGCTCTCTGCTTAAATTTCCCTTGAATTCTTTAATAAACTTATCCTGCGCCATATTAATCTGATTCATTTTAAGACTTATCAAATAAGTTGATATTGTCGTCACCAGTATGAATATCAGATATCTTGGATCGGCAATGAAATAAAAAATATAACTAAATACCAATAATAAAGGCCACTGACACGATTTTGGCACCAGATAATACAGGACAAAAACTATTGTCATAAATGCTATAAAGCTATAAGATGTAAACAGCATATCTTTTATTCATCCTCTAATCTTACTATTAAATCATACAAGGCTTTTGCAGAATTAAAATTCTCCGGAATAATCTCCTCTGCCGGAATTGCAACATCAAATGAATCACTTACCTCAGATATAATTGAAACTATGTCAAAGGAATCAAGTATCTTATCATCAATCAGTGTTGTACAATTTTCATAATCTACATCCGGGTGTAATTCCTTTAAAATTTCTAATAATTCGTTCATCTTTTTTCTCCTTTATCTTTTCTGTGCTTTTTTCATTAAAAATACTCTGTCTATTTTCCCATTTGCTGTTAATGGCATCTGCTCCAGCTTTTCTGTTTTATTTGGAATCATGTACCTTGGAAGCTTATCTTTAAGGATCCTAACCAATTTATCAGTTTCAAGTTCTCCGATATAATATAAAACTATCTTTCCCTTTTCCTTATCGTAAACAGCACATGATGTGGATATTTCTTCAATCATATTGACATTTACCTCTATCTCACCAAGCTCGATTCGATGTCCCATGTGCTTAATCTGATAGTCCTTTCTTGATACAAATATCAGTTCACCTCTTTCATTCCTTTTTCCTAAATCTCCCGTCTTATATATCAATTCAGGATATCTCGAATTGAGAGGATTCTGCACAAATACCTCACTAGTCTTTTCAAAATTATTGTAATATCCCAATGTTAATGAAGTTCCTCTGACACAGATCTCACCAACATTTCCATCTTCTACCAGCTTATTATTCTCATCCAGCAATAATATTTCTGTATTATGGAATGGTCGTCCAATTGGCACTACCTCATCCAACTCAAACTCTCGGTCCACCTCAAAATAACAACACATTCCTGTTGCTTCTGTTGGCCCATACAAATTTACAAATCTGGCTTTTGGCAAAGTTTCTCTCCATATTTTCAACTGCTTAATAGGAAATACCTCACTACCAAACGCTATAGTATGCAAATATTCAGGTTTAATCTTGTTAAAGGTCTTAAATGCTGATATCATGGTCAATGCTGACACACCCCAGCAAACAGTATTTATCTTATACTCATTCAAAAATTCAACCAGTTTTATTGGAAACATAAACAAACTTTTAGGAACAATATATGTTGTAGCACCGAATTTCAATGTCGGATATAGTTCCTTAAGACACGCATCAAAATATAACGGTGTCTGGTTTGCAAATCTTGTATTCTCATTAAAACATAACACCTCAGACAGATTCTCTATATAATCTATAACCGATCTGTGGCATGCTACAACACCCTTAGGGACTCCTGTTGAACCTGAAGTAAACACTATATAAATAGGATCCGTATCCAGCTGTCTATCCCTTATTCCAAATAACAGCTCATCTGAAATCTCATTTTTTCTTACATGATCATATAATAGAATTTCTCCATTATAATCAAATTTTTCAACGGCATTTATTGTTGTATCATCACATATCATTACTCTTGGATGTAGGTTTTCAAAAATAAGTCTAATCCTGAATTCCGGCATTTCATCATCTATAGGCACATAATAGCAGCCACCATAAACACATCCGTAAAATGCTGTAATAGCATGTGGATGCTTTTTCATAAAAACTACTACCGGTTCTTTATAATAATTGTTATTTGCCAAATAACTTCCGATAGCTCTGCTATCATGGTATACCTCACCAAATGTCATTTCCATATTTTCATTTGCATAGGCAGTCTTATCCGGAACTCGTTTTACTGTATTTTCCAGGTATTCCAAAACATTTGTAATTTGCATCTTTTTCTCCTATACTTCATATCAAAATACTTTAGTTGAATGGTACAAACAGCTTATTGTATTTCGGTTTAACTCTTTTGTTACACTGTATTAATGATGATTTTGCAAGAACCTCCATTGCATCTATGACTCCTGTTTTAATATCATATTGTTTTTTCAGCAACGAAAGCTCTGTACATCCCAGGATAATTACCTGAGCTCCCTTGTTTTTCAAATGCGTGGCTACAACATTATACTTTTCAATGTCAGGAATCTTTCCCGCCTTTATATCCTTATATATAATATCCATCACTATTCTCTGATATTTTTTATCCGGTACAAGTCCATGCATTCCATTCTTTTCTATTTCATTTTGAAAAATTCTACTTTGAATTGTACCATCAGTAGCCATTATCCCTATTTTTGTTAATCCCGCCTCTTTTAACATATATGAGGTGTCCCGAATAGCATGAATCACCTTACAGCCCGTTTTTTCTTCTATTTCATCATGAAAATAATGTGCTGTAATGCACGGAATAGATATACAATCCACATTCTGTTCCTTTAGTTTTTTCCCGATTTTTATAATCGGAACAACAGGATTTGCATTACTTTTTCCTAAGATATATGCAGTTCTATCCGGTATTGATGGGCAATTATAAATAATCATTTCCAGATGATCCTGATCACATTTTGCATCGGTCATATTAATAAGCAGTTCCATAAAATAGGCAGTAGCCATCGGTCCAAGACCACCAATTATACCAAGTCTCATTTATTCCACCTTATTTGTTTATCGTTCCCTTTGCATAATTTATTTTGTCCTGTACTGATACAGTCGCTCGTTCAGGATACAGCGAAGAATCAAAAATATGACTATTTTTATGCTTGGTAGAATATGCTGCCAGTTCTGCATCGGTCAACATGAAAAAATTTCCTCCACCTTTTCTTGGAGTTGCATCAAAATGATACCAGCCATCTCCAAGATTTATCAGGCTCCAATAATGTGCTGAATGTGAAGTATCACTTTTAACTATATCAACATTTTGTATTCCACAAACATCAAGCATAGCTTTTGCTGCTGCATAATAATTGAAACAGTCTCCTGATTTTTTCGTAAATGCCTGATAAGCTCCGATTGTCCAGCTATCTTTGTTGGATGTTCCCGTATATCCTATGTTTGTTTTTGTCCATCTGTATATTGCAAACGCTTTTTCCATATCAGTCATTGAATCATTAGTAATCTGGTCAACAACCTTTTGTGCAAGAGCATATACGTCTTCCTTATCTACATATCCCTTAGGCTTCTCTTTTATTGTAATTTTTGATGATGCAGACGATGTATTACCTGCACTATCTGTAGCTGTATATACAACCTCATATGTTCCTGCTTTATTCAGATTCACTTTACTGTTATCAATATCAAGTGTTGGATTCTGATCCATATTATCAGTCACAGTCACATCTTTTTTATATGAGACCGTTTCACCTATATATGCGGTTATATCCTTAACTCCCTCAATCACAGGTGGCTGTGAATCACTCACAACCGTTAGTTTAGCTTTTACCTCTTTCTGATTTTTTCCTTCATCAGTTAACACGATTATCACTTCTGACTCTCCGTCTTTTGATACATCGGGCTTATCCTTAAAGCTCACATCAACCTTTGTTGCATCCTTTATATCCGTCACAAACTGGTTTGCCTCAATTTGTCCATCTTTATTAACCGTCACATCATTTGCCTTTGCAGTAGGTGCTTTTGTATCTTCAATTGTCAATTTTGATGTATATTCTTTTTTTCCAACCTTTATAACAATTTCATGGCTGCCTATGTTTCCTGTATTAATCTGTGAAACGTCAGTCACAAACTTAGCATCTGCATTTTCCTTTTTCAGGAAATCTTTAATGTTGATTTCACTACCTGCCTCTAAGGTTACATTCTTTTTTATCTTTGACAAATTACTTATTGCAAGGAACACCATAAAAATAAACACAATTAGTGTAGCAATACACATACCTGTCATTTTAATCCTCTGTGCACGCCTTCTTCTTGCTCTCATTTTTTGTCTTTTTTTGTTTCTATAGTCGTCCATTTCTGACCTCTCATGTATAAAAACTAAATTTTCTTCTAGTGCATTGTATCTCTTAAAGTGTAGTATGTCAACACTTAAAGTGTAGTTTATATGTATAAAACAACCCCTATTGCGTAGAATTCAATATTAAAATATGTACACTAAAAGTGTGGAGGTTCGCTAAAAGAGTATGATAAAGAATTTAGCTGGTAGACTAAAAGAATTGCGTATTCAGAATAAATTAACACAAAAACAGGTTTCAGAGCTATTAGGCATATCACCAAGCATCATTTCCGGTTATGAAACCGGAGAACGCACACCCAGTGCAGAAATTCTTCTTTCTCTATCGTATCTGTATAAATGCAGCACAGACTACTTACTTGGGAAAAGTAATGATATGCCCGCAATTTTACTAGACACCAATGGACTGACACCTAGCCAAATCAAGGCCATTTCTGCACTGATTGAATCTATACGTCAATAATTCTTAAACATAAAAATAAGCGTGGAGCCCGGTATGTCCAGGCTCCACGCTTATTAGAATGCCGCTCTGTAAATCTCCACAATATCGTCCTTGCTAAGCGGTACAAACGATCCCTTTGAACCCTCGCAAGCCTTCTTTGCCATCACCTCAAAGTTCCTGTCGTCTGTGATTCCTACTGCTCTTAGATTTGCCGGAATGCCCATTGTCTCAAAGAAGAATTTCTTCAGTGCATCAATGCCTGCGTGTGCAAGTGCATAGTCATCATCACCGGAAAGTCCCCAGACATTTTTTGCAAACTCCACAAACATCGGAAGTGTATCGTCATTTAGTATGTGCTCCATCCATGCCGGTGTGAGTATTGCAAGTCCCTCTCCGTGAGTAATATCATAGAAAGCGCTCAGCTCATGCTCCATAGGATGTACGCACCATGCCGGTGAGCAGCCATCGCCCACAACGCCGTTGATTGCATGTGTGCCTGCCCACATCAGGTTGGCTCTGGCCTCGTAGTTGTCAGGCTGTGCGAGGGCAACCGGTCCATTTTTAATCATTGTACGTAACAATCCCTCCGCCATAAATTTCTGGCAGTCAGCATTCTCCATAGAAAAATAATTCTCCATTGTATGGCTCATCATATCTGCGGTTCCTGCTGCGGTCTGTTTTTTTGATACTGAAAAAGTATATTCAGGATTTAATATTGACATAGTTGGCACCATATACGGCGATCCAGTTCCCCATTTTTCATTTTTAGACATATCAGAGATAACAGCAAAAGGATCCATCTCTGTTCCTGTTGCGGAAAGAGTAAGCACATCAAATATCGGAAGTGACGCCTTGACCTTTGAGCCATCAAGCACCAGATCCCATGCATCACCATCATACTTTGCACCTGCTGCAACAACCTTTGAGCAATCGATTGTACTGCCGCCACCTATTGCAAGCACCATGTCGATACCCTCATTTTTACAGATTTCAACACCCTTTCTGACTGTCTCAATCTTTGGGTTTGGCTCCACTCCGCTAAGCTCAAACACGGTCAGCCCCGCATCCTTAAGGATTTTCATTGCGGTATCGTAGAGACCGTTTTTCTTTATAGAGCCGCCTCCGTACACCAAAAGCACCTTGCTGCCATATGCCTTGAGCTCTGATAAGCTCGAAATGGTATCCTTTCCAAAATGGATTTTTGTTGGAATGTTGAATGTGAAATTGTACATATATAATACCTCCTGCTAAATAATCATATTTTTTAATCGCTCCATATCATCTGCATCGGGATGCGACAAAGCCCTGTCAAAATTTTCAATCAGCGTATCAATATTATCCGGATGCTCTGGGTTTTCTTTCATTTTCACATAGCGCTCCCGCACAGACTGTGGCATTTTGCCCTGACACATATATTCTCCTACAATAGTGTTACTTGAATCAATGGCGCTTTTAACATTGCCAAGAATCCTTTGAAAATATGCATCACTTCCTCCAAAACCGGCTGTTCCGAACAGAAATATCTTCTTATTTTTCAATTTAGATAAGAAATCTAATGTATCGCTATCCGCGTTTCCCTTGTCCGTCCAAAATCCAATGTATAGCAATTCGGATTCTGTCCCCTGCGCATCAGCCGTGCCAAAATAATCACAGCTCTCCTTTGGCAGTATTTCATGAATTTTATCAGCCAGCTTACGTGTGTTGCCTGTCAAACTGCTGAATATTATAGAATAATTTTCGTTGTGCATGCAATATCCTCCTTTAAATTGAACTAATATTTAGGTATTTAGACTTTAAATTCATCTTCATGTTTTTTGAAGAAATTATAAAAATATCGTACATTATCCAAATCACTCCATTTTGTAACATCATACTCTTTCGTATCAAGATTGTATATTTTAGCATTTAATGTTCCAAGCATAAATGGTGAATGCGTTGCAATAATAAACTGGCATTCTAACAACCTTGCCATTTTATTAATTTCCTCTGCTAACATAACCTGATTCGCAGGTGAAAGCGAAACTTCCGGTTCATCCAACAAATATAATGCATCTGGTTGTAAATACTCCTCAAAATATTGCATTGATGTCTCTCCGTTAGAATATTTTTCCTGTGCAAATTTTATATATTCTTCCTGCTTACACCCTTCTTTAGATGCTAAAAATTTTTTTGCTTCAAGTAAAGACATACCTCTCTTAACGTAATCATACTCCATGCCATCTGATAATATCTGCTTTTGTTGTATCTTCTTAATCTCATACAATATATCTTCACTTTTAATATATCGGCTGTTTTCCGGTAATTTATTTATTGTATTTCCATAATCATCTTCCCCCAAAGTATAGAAACATTCTCTGGAAAACGAACCACAGTAATCAACGCTTCCAAATGAATTGCTCGTTGCATATTCTTTCCCTTTTAGTTGTAAGCAATTGGCTATAATATTTAAAAGTGTTGATTTACCTGAGCCATTGTTCCCATAAAGTACAGTGATAGGTCTAAAAACAAATGGTTCAATATACTTATCCCGGAATACATTGTAGGGATAAATATTAGGATTATTCACTTTTCTTTTACTTAATCTAAAACTACTTAAATATATCATATCTTTTCATTATCCCTTTCCTGATAAAAGAGCTCCAACACCATTATTTCTCGAATATGTGAAAATGAAAGATTACTCACTAATACATCTGGTTTAGTTATGAATTGGTGAGACACTGTCACACTTTTTCCAAAATCTTGTGCAGTATTTATATAACTAATTTTTAAGTATTTCCTTATTTTCAAATGACAAACACATTATATTAAAGATTTTGTTCAATCCGATTTTCCTATCTGTACTCAACGATTTCTTCCAATGGTTTCCTTGGTCTTTTAGCCGGAGCTTCATCGGCAAAGCCAACCGCAACAATTCCTGTCAATCTTATCCTGCTTATATTTTCTTATACTTCTTCTATTCTCAATTTCTCGTATCATAATTTTTCTCTCCATTATGTAGCATCTTATTACTTCCTACATATTTTACTATTTTTCAAATAAGAAGTTAGTAACGCAAAATGAAATATATGACATACTCCCAACTAAGTAATCCATGAAAAATCCATAAACAGTATAACACAAAATAAAAGTGATATGGTGAACTGATTGAATAATAAGGAGATTTCTATACGATGAGAACAATATTTTCAGAATACAATCCCCGGCATAATACGAAACAATGTTCATATAATCCGTCGGATTCGGAATTTCTAAAATAATCCTCACACAGTTTTTATGTGTTCCGCTGTATATTACTCCTGCGAAAACACCACATTAAATAATAGGCTCACTAATTATATCCTGGCAAGCCTATTATTTTCTTTCACCCCTATCTGTCAATAGTTAGCTGATTCTCAAATGTTCGCTAACTGATTCATAAAACTTAAACAATGGAATGTCTTTATAGTCTATTCCTTCATCCAAGTCTTCTGAATATAACAAAATGGTGCTTTTAGAGGTGTTTTTCATGTCTATATGCAAACACAATACATTTATAAAAAAATAATCGAAATAATGAATTTCACATTTTATTACATCTTGATATTCATATTTATTCCCATTAATATAGAAGAAATCTTCATATATCTCATACTCAAATTCCTTTATGAATAATTTCCTTGTTGCTTTTTGATAAATATATGCTATTCCTACAATCATAAATGCATTCATAAAAATAAATGGAAATCCATTTATATTCAAGCACAACCTATTAATTGAATATTCCTCAGCAAATACTGCCACAATTAACACCAAGAAAAATATAGAAAATCTACCAAATAAGTGCTGTATTTTTATCGTTTCCATATAATACCTCATACCTCTCAATAAAATCCAGTTATAGTCCATTATTTTCTCAAACTTATTTTTTAAGCCATCCTAAAAACATGAGTTTTCGTGTACACAGCTTCGTTCATTTCATATTTCACATGGTAATTATATTTTTCTTAACAAATCACGAATATTTAATAGATATAAACAACATAAATATGCGGATAGTATTAAAACTTGAAATCGAGCAGTATCCCTTTGAGCAAAAACAAATATATTTATTCCTATAACAAATGACACATCGCAAACTATTTCATAAACAAAATTAGATTTAATTACTTTTAATCTCGCAAAATTAAAAAATAAAAATATAAGATTCAATATAACATAAACCATTACAAAATTTATCCCAAATTTGTATTCATCAGTAAATATATTTATTATATCTATAATAAATTTCCCACCAAAAAGAAGTATTGTCCAAGACGCAGATAATGTAATCCACAAATATTTCTTTATATTATCATCACACTTAATCGATTTGTCTCTATTAAAAAACATAGTGATTCGATTATATATATAATTACGTATATCCGTTTCAGACTCAATAACACTTTTTCTATTGTTAATATCTATTTGATTATTTTCTATATTTACTTTATGCAAAAAATAAATCCAGACTATCAAATTTATAATAATAATAATAGACGCTATATTTTTCAAAAAATCAATCTCAAAAAAGTCATTCAATATATTTATTCTACATAATAAAATAATAAATAAAATGCTATACCACATACAAAACTCTATTGTTCTAATATGCTGTTTTACATTTATTAAAATCATTAAACTAAACAATAAACATAATAATGATATAAAGTCATCTACGTATTTAAATTTAAAACACTTATAAAATGCATTATAAAATGTTAATATATTCACACCACTTATTATTGCACTTGCTATTGTTATATTTCTGTTAATACATTTTTCTCTGTTCATTGCTGCTCTCTTATATTTGCATAGTAACCAATGTTCCAAATCCATTTTCCTTTTCTACTATATACTTCTTATCAATTTTTCGTTCAAAGCAGGCAAATTCCTTTTTACTGAAAAATAACATAGTCAATGTAATTTCTTCATCTTTTGATTTCGATATTGTGATCCATGTCTTATGATAACAATCAAGACCTAGAATTTTCTGAAGGTTTTCTTTTAGTCTGGCACTATTTTTTATTTGATTTACTTCCTTGTTAAGTACTAATACAAATCCTATATTTCCAAATAAACTGTAGATATCCATATTTTTTCTATCTGAAAACCATATTATTGGTGTAAAAATAGCCAACGACATACATGCTGCTAAATTTAAGGATATAAAATCAGCACTTACATTTATATCTAGTGCTAATATTACTAATAAACACGCCCATGAAAGTATATTCACAGCTGCCAATATCTTCCACAAAATATTAATTCTTTTCGTCTTTACTAAATAGTATCCCGCAATAAAAATAAGAGCTATGTACATTCCTTCAACAATCTCTTTATTCAAATTCATTACTCCCTTCATGCACTTTAAAATTAATAAAGTAGGTCACGAACGACACTTTCTTGTCATGAACGGCATGTTTTTACCTTGCTTTTTAAAAATATTCAATTGCCATACCATTATGTTTTTTTACAAGAAAACTGTTAAAAGCTATCATTTCAATAGGTAACACAGCTAAAATGATATACGAAAAGATTCGTGTTATTAATGGCAATCCCATAAACATTGACGGATACAATATTCTAATCACTATTTCAATAATAATTAATATCGCTCCCAACAAAATTCTCCCTTTTTTAAATAATATATCTATTTTGCTCCAATTTGTTTCTTCACTGATTTTTCTATAACACCATTCACTTTGAATGATTCCAACTAACATTCCACCGAAAATCACAAATGAATAATATGGGTGCTCTCTACTAGCAATTATTGCCACCACAAAAAATAGATCAATCACACCTGTGATTAAGTGAATTATTTTCCGGCTCCATCCATTCAAGCGAAAAAACAATGTATATTCTCCAATTAAAAAATTAAGGGGAATCAGGATCGTAATAAGTCCTGACTTTTCGAAATTCAAGTATTCCATATCACTTACCTCTTATATAAGATGATTAAATGGTCAAAAGGTATCATCGATGCATGGCCGCTGCACAGTCTGTTGCATCATGCTGCTTTATAAATGTGTATCGCATTGTTTCCCTTTCGTATGCTATATATTAAAAGCTTATTTTCTAATTTCTTCTGTCTAACAAAGCCTCATTTTTAGAAGCAAGTCTTATAAAAAAACTGTTTGGCAACTCTGTATTTTTAAAAATGACAATATAAAATATTATAAGAATTAATTTTGTTACGTTTGATACATTTTCTACATTAACCAACAAAATATCATCCCACTTATAACCAAGAACACTGCCTATAGAACTCGCCAATACATTAAATGCAATAAAAATAAGTAAAAATTGTCTACTCCATATATTTTTTGTCCAAAAAGATTTTATATATTTACGTGATAGTATCAGCACAATAACAGAAACTACTATAAGAACAATGCAAACTAATGGTTTCTTATAAAGTTCAAATATATACTGCAAGCTAAACATGTTTATTAAAATCCCCATGCCGCGTCCGCCAAATATTCCCGATTCATTCAATTTACAGTCAATTTTCTTGATTTCTGATATCATAGAAATATAATACACTGCATAAAACATCAAACATCCAATTAATAATAAGCTAATATTCTGAAACTCATCTCCGGCCGTTGTCTTGTCTAATATATAATAACTAATTATACCTAGTCCCCATATAATAAAATGTACGATATATTTTTTCACTCTTCACCCCTGCATTTAGTTTGTGATATCTCTTATGAGATATCACAAACATTAAAATCTTTTCTTATCTTGGAATGCTGAATTAAAGGTCCTATCTGTGTTGCTCCTGATACCTCTACCTTCTTGAATTTGAATAGAATATTAATACAACTCTTATTATAGCCAATATTAATGCACTAATTATAATTACAATTATATTCATAACCATATTATCCGACCACGTAAATCCACTTATACATCCTATAATCGCACATACACACCAAAATTCTATCCACTTTTTTAATTTAGAATTCTTATTTTTTTTCAGCATAATTTCACCCTTATAATAATTTTCACATTATACTTTTCAAATACGTTTAATCAATACTACATAATCTAAAAGCAAATTACTATATATGTCCGTGACATACCAAATAGCATCATTTCCTCTTCATCCATAACAGCATAGCTGCTTGGAAACACCAAGGTTCCGTCATAGCACATATCCATAACGTTTACCCTCACTTTCTTTTCTGATTTTTTTATAGTGAGGTATAGACCACAACATAAAAGTGGAATAACTACAACATACAACTAAAGGTGGCAAATTGCCAACAACTTGTTGACGATTTGCCGTCTCTTATTTTCTTACCACTTTATAACATTGTGATACGATATTTTGCGATACTTTACAAGGTTTGCAAGCTAATCACTAAAGACCTTCCAGCCCTTGTAAATCAAGCATTTCCGCCACTTTCTGTCATCTACTTCTCATCAACGACCTGGAAAATGAAAAACTTCAAGTGTTATTTGAACAAATGCTTGATTTTACTGGGTTTTCCGGCACTCGATTTCTTAACTTACCACTCGCTTACCACTCATTTTTCTGCTACATAAAATTCGCTATTCGTTCCATCTCATCCGTCAGCGTACTTTCTCGTACATGGCAGTACAGATCCATCGTCATCTGCAAAGAATTATGACCTAATATTTTCTGCAATGTCTTAGGTTCCATTCCGTTTTCAATACAATTCGTTGCAAAGGTATGACGCAATCCATGAGGTGTCAGATGTTCAAAAAACTGATCCGGATTTTCTCTGTTAATCCGGGCAACAATATAATTGATTGAATCTTTGACATTCGCCGCATTGATAGGATTATTTGTCTTAGACGTAAATACCAGATTTTCAAATCCTTCCCTGGGTGAAAAACGAGTAGCAATATCTTTCCTGTAGGTCTTTTGATACACAAGTACATCATATACTTTCTTAATCATTGGAATCTTGCGAAATCCTGCCTGTGTCTTAGGCTGATGAAACTCATACTGCGCATTGTGTCCATCCCCCGGCAGATAGGCAAGGGTTTGTTTGACTGTAATGACACGATTATCAAAATCAACGCAATCCCATGTTAATCCAAGGATTTCACCAATACGCATCCCTGTACCAAGTGCCACTACAAAAATCGGATACATCATCCCACCTTGGGAGTTCTCGAGAAGAATCTCCATCTCTTCTCTTGATAAGATGCGCTTTTCCGATTTCACTCTGCCATCAATGATAGTATTGATACCTATTGCTGGATTTTTAAGAAGAAGATCAGCTTCTACGGCACGATTCAGAATATCCACAAGCAAAGCCTTACAGTCACTTCTTGATTTATCCGACCCCAATTCATTGAAAGCATCCTGTAACACGATCAGGTTAAGGCTTGTCAGTTTTCTCCATCCAAGACTTTCTCTTAACCGATTATATTGTATCGCATAGGTTCTTTTGGTAGTGGTACGACAATGCTTTTTGCATACAGTGATCCACTTATCATACCATTCATCCAACGTCATTTTTGTATCTATGACATTGATCTGCTTCTCATTTTCAAAGATTTTCTCTCTCTGTTTTCTTCCCACCTCTGTGATTGTTTTGCCATACACGCTTCTCTGTTTTCCAAAGCGATCAATATATCTCGCTTCGTAAGTGCCATTTGCTCTCTGATAGATGGCATTTCCCAGTTCTTTTCCTTTATTTGTCTTTCCCACTTGTTTTCCTCCAATAAAAAAACTCATGGAAAAAACGTGTATGTTCTATCTCCATAAGTTTAACGCATTTTCTATTCTTTTTCCATGCCTTTTTAAATAATAGTTTGCAATAGTTTTGCAACAAAAAAGCAGTAGATCTGCCACGACCTACCGCCTTTCAAGCATTTACTTAATAATTTGCTACACAACCACATTCCACCATATTTGCTACTATGATGCATCACACAATTCATCTAATAAATCTTTATATAATTCATATGACTCTGAATCTAACAATTTGTACTTATCATTGGTAAGTGTAATAATGTGTACTTGCTTATCTGGCTCAATATCTTTTTCATTAAATCCCAGTAATGATAAAATCAATTGTCCCGAATCGCATTTATTAGTAATATACTGTACTAATCCGTACTTTTTTTGATTGTCTGTTTCTACATTGTTTGGGCTATCAAAAACCACTGGAAACTCTATAGCCTCTTTATTAAACATTTTTCTGAGTTCCAAAATAGTAATATACCATACTATTGTAGCTATATTCTTATTACTACCACTTGCATTTACGGAATTGGTAATCTTTTTAAAGCTATCTGGAGATAACTCATTTAAACCAAATTGTGTTCTCGCTGTCATCATATGCTCATAGTACTGCGCTTCTACCCGCTTCTTTTTTGTTCCATAAGCATTGATTTTTGTTCCTACAGCCTTTAGTTCTGCCTTAGCAGCTTCTATTGCATCAATCACATCAATCTGCTCTGAAACAACCTCATCCCTTAATTCTGACAATCCTTTTTGTCTAAGGACATCATCTGTTTTCTCATTATTAATCTTTAGTTTTTTTTCGTATGCAGACATTTGTTCTAAGAGTTCTTTATACATTTTTTCTTCTTTTTCAATTTGCCTCTGATATTCAAGAAGAGAGATTTGCAAATCATTTTTTATCAAAATTGCATCTTCTATTAAATTATAATTTTTGCTTTTTAACTGAATAGTATCTGCCAATTCCGTTCCACATTCCGGGCATATATGCTTACGCAGTTTCTTTATTTTCTTTTCACTCTCTTTAGAAACATCCTCAATCTCCTTCAACATCTGCTCTGTTTCGTATAAGTGATTTCTCAAATCAATTAACTTCTTTTTGCTCTTACTCAACTTATCCAAAACCTCTGCATACTCTTTCTGATATATAGCAACATCTTTTCTCAATGCCTCATAACTAGAAGAAACCGATACTCCTGCAAGTTTTTTGTCAAGACCTTCAATCATTGCCTTAAATATTTCAAGCTGCGATTCACTCTGTGCTTTTTTCTCTTTTATCTCATCTCGACTATGTACTAGTTCGAAATATTCTTCGTTATATACACCTAAATGATAAAACAAAACATTTTCTCTAAACCCCACATACTGTCCTAAATTTTTAAATGCAGCATAATTATTTCCTTCGTAATGATCTTGATCTATATAAAATGGTAAATAATTGTATGCAGGAGGTGTCACTTCTAATTTTTCGCTTCTATTAGGCAGCTGTACTGCAAAATTGGTGTAACTCTTAAGTTTTTCTGACAATTCTCTGCTACTTACCGATGTAAATAATACTTCTTTATCCTCACTAAAAAATTTAAATAATTCTGCTGATCTATAAATATAATACCCTATACCATCAATATCAATTTTCAATACATATACTTTATCCTTGCCTTCCCAATTTTTTTCAAAACAACCTTCTGCTCCCATAGTATGATAAAGGCTTCTCATTATTACAGATTTTCCTCTGTCCGTTCCATCTTCCTGACTGGAGGTAATGATATTTATTCCATCTGTAAATTCTACCTTCTTTGCCTTCTTTTCTGAAGGGGAAAAAATAAACAACTCTCTAAATATTAATCTCATTATCATATCCTCCTTCCACATATTTATGAATTACTATCATATAACATACTGTTTTTTCTGCATTACTATATTCAACTGGAAATTTATCATGATATGAATCTGTTAATATATCTATCGCCTCTTCAACATCTGATATTTCAGAATACTCCATCAATGTTTTTGCCATCATGATTTCCATATTTTGAAGAACCCGTGAACGAGCCATCTTAGGTAATAAAGAATTTAAGGCATCCTTATAACTTTTTTTCTCATGAATTCCTTTAATTTGATTAATATAATCTCTCGTTTGATTGATTCCTGTTTTTTCATTCGATAAATGTGCATCTAACATCCGGTCAAACTCATTACGAGAAATACCCTTAAATTTTTTGATTTGTTCATAATCATTTGCATCAAATTCATAACAAGCTTTTTCAGATACCGCATCGAACACCAACCGATATAAAGCATTAGGATTTACCGGCTCACTTCCTTTAACTTTTTCAAAAGTTGCCATAAGCTGTCCTTTAATTTCATTCTCAGGCTGTAATAAATTCATTGGCGTATAAAGATAATATGAGTTAGATAAATCCACATCCTTTGTTCCTAACTCTTTTTTTATAGCTTCTATAATTACTGATTTATTGCTCTGACTCAAGCTATCAAGGCAATTTTCTCCCGGCTCACTAGAAAGTGCTTTAAATGGAGCATTACAAACAAGTACTGTTTTTACTGGAACAGTACTTATTGTATTTAACACAAACAGTTTTCCTAAAATAGACCCCTGTTCTCCATCTTTTACCTTCACTAAACTTTTAGCCGTATATTTAGGTTGGCTCTCTTTGTGCGTCTTTATCTGGTAAAATTCAAACCCATTATCCAAATGTACTTCAATATCACACACTAAATCAAAAACAATTGTAAAATCATTTGCAGATTCCATAAGTTCAAGCATCCTGCTAATGCCCCACAATAGTTCTAATCGAAATCTATTTTTTGATCTGCTACCAGACAAATCACATGGTAATCCCATATAATATTCTACCTGATTCAAGAAATCACCTCCTTATGAAGCATCATTCACAAATAAGATACGTTTATTATACATTCTCTCCTCAAATAAAAAAAGTCATTTTTATTTTCAATTTCCTAAAATATATTAAACCCTGTATGTTCTCATATAAATCAAATAAACAGTTGTTTTAACAGCCATTGATCCACTTTTCCCCTGTGAGCATACAGCCGATTTCCTATCCTCACAGTAAAACCATTCCCCGGATCATGAAGCAATTCCCTGGCTTTTGTCTCTCCAATGCCCAGATAATCACAAAATTCCTTTATATTCAGTAATGCTGGTATAATTTCCTTTTCTTTTACTCTGTTCTTCAATTCTTCCTCCACCGTCTGTTTGAGAATGCCCTGCAACAAAATACTGCAACAAGGCTCATCAAGCTTTCCTTATCAAAATTATATGTTATTTCCCTACTAATATTTTTTAAATATTTATTGTTGTTTCTGTTGTTAAAGTATAGAAAAGCCAGATAAATCATGGCTTGTACCGGGCAACATTCCTGCAACACACTATGCACAAGACCTACAACAAAACCCTACTTGAAGGGCAGTTCCTCTTGATTTTCCACCCTAATAAATCCATCAAATAAATTTTCCTGTGTAATATCATCGCTGTTGTCTGGCTTTGTTGTCGAAATATCCCGTTCCCATCCACGCTGACGACCATACTCGGCAAATGTCCTTGGATTGGAAAAATATTTCCACCCGACAATACTCTGATTCATGATGTCACATATTTCACGAAGTTCCCAATGCTGTGGATCGTTATATGGATGATCTAAAGCCTCTTTATACAATAACTTAGAGCAAACCGTATTTCCCTTATATGCATCCAAAAATGCCTGTATCATTCCAGCTTTGGTATCTTCCGGCATGAAATTTTGCTGCCTGTCCTTGAGCATTTTCTGAATGTCCGATGGCAGTTTCAATTCCCACTGTCCCCTACGATAGATTTCCATTGCCTCTGCCCATACCTGTTTGATATAGGCTCTTGATTCAGCCTCATCCGCCAGAATATGTACCTCAGCTTCTTCCGTCTTGACAAGAACCGGTAAAAATCGTCTGTTTCCTGATCTGTCCAGAGGCAGAAAATCCATTGTATTTGAAGTACCACCAAACACACATTGCCGTAACCTGTCTGACGCAAACTTATCATACCTGATACGATAATTTTCCTTCTGTCTACTCAGGAATGACTTTATTTCTTCAATGCTTTTTGCATTTGCAGTTGCAATCATTTCTGACATCTCAATAATCCAGTATCCCTGTAATTTTTCAAATACGCTGTCATCATCCAACTTGCGGAGATCATCTGAAAACCACTCATCCTTAATCGCCAGAAAACGGAAAAAGGTACTTTTCCCCGCACCTTGTCCGCCTACCAGGCAAAGCATAACATCAAATTTGCATCCCGGATGAAATGCCCGGTGAATAGAACCCAGCAAAAATAATTTGAATATCTCATAATTGAACTCATCAATGTCGGCTCCCAGAAAATGATGCAGACAATATCGGATACGTTCCTTTCCATCCCACACAAGTTCCTTGAGATATTCCCTGACCGGATGAAATGAATTTTCATGTGCCGCCAGTGTAACGGCATCTTCGATTTTCTTCTCACAGGTAAGTCCATAGTTACTTTCCATATATAAACGGATATATGCAAGATCCGTGTCGTTCAATGCACTTCCTTCCGGGCGCTGATACCATAATGGCTTCACAATATATGTTTTTACCGCCAGAAGATTATAAGCAAGTGCTCCTGTCAGATATGGATCATTCTGAAGCACGATCAGACAATTTCCAATCGTGCTTTTCACAGCTCCCTTTTCTGTCCGAAGCAGCATTTCCTTAACCTCGTTCACGCTCATGTGCTCTCTGTTTTCTTTCAGAGCCTCCTGTAATGCATTTCTCTCTGCGGTTGTTAAATTCTCTAATTCGTTCATGAATACTTTTTACCTTTCTTCCCTGATTTTGCACTAAAAAAGCTCTGTCACGAACATCGCCATTTAACAGGGTATCCAGCAGATACTCCGTCTGGTCAATGTTGTCCAGAGCTTCGCAGAAGAGTGGATGCCATTCCTCATCCATACTCTTAGGTGCATATTTAATTTTCCATTCTTTTAATAGATGCAGATAATCCGACAAACCTTTAAAACAATAATCCTGTGCCTCACAAAATTCCTGTTCCAAAGTTTTCTTTGGTTTTAACGGCTTTTGCGGAGGCTTGTACTTTTCAGATTTATATTCCATGCCAAAATCATCTGCTATTTTCATGGCAGCGTCTTTGGATGTCATACCAAAGTACTTACCAACAAAATCAATTGCATCTCCTTTTTCCCCACATCCAAAGCAATAGTATCTTTTATCCAGTTTCATACTGGGATGCTTATCATCATGGAACGGACAACAAGCCATCCCATTTCGACCGATTTTCATACCATAATATTCTGCCACCTGTCTGGCGGTAACATTATCTTTAACAACACGGAATACATCCATCAACGCACCTCTCTTTCCGATTGCTTTTTCTGATTGTGATTGTCATTTTTCTGATCAGCCTTTTCTTTCATCTCAGCCAACCTCATTTTTATTGAGGAGCGTGCCACAGAAGCAATTTCTTTCTCATTTTTCTGCTTAATTGACGGAGATAACAGCTTCTGTGAAATGGCAACCGTGATTTCCTTTGATTTTTTCGAAATCAGATCAACCAGACGATTCAATATTTTTTTTGAGTAATTCTTCTGACCTGATGATAAAGATGAGTTTTTGCCGGTCAGCCTGTCCCTCATATTTTCTATGGTCGAAATATCTTCAAGAGTTGTTTCCGTCCTCACAGTATCTGTAACCACCTCACAAGCCCGTTCATATGCCTTCTCAGCCACTTCCTGTGCCAGAATATCAATATCATTCAGTTTTAATGTAAGTTCCTCTAATTTATTCTTTTGACTCTCAATTTTCTTTTCTTGTCTGGCTATAATGAAATCATTTTTCTCCAAGTGTTTTTTTCCTGTCAATGGATCTTTCTCAATTATCACACCATATTTTTCTGCAATTTCAATATACAGACGCCTGATTTCTTCATCAAAACTTACTTTGCAATTATTGGTCTTACTTTTCTTTTTATCCGGTTTGGGTGGATGGAAGCCCAGTGCTTCACATGCTTTCTCCTGCTTGGGGAAGTTCATACCGTAACCATCATCTGCAAAGAAAACATGACGTTCATGAATATGTGGTGTGGCTTCATCCATATGCAAAGCCCAATCAAGAATCTGCATATGCGACCCATATTTCTCCTGTATCGCCTCAAACAATTCCGCTGCCACCTTAACAAAAACTGCCGGATCTTCATATCCATCTTTAGTTCCAAGCTGATAAATCGTCTCTTCAGGACATGTTCGTGAATCCTCCATAATCTGCCTGACATTTCTTATTCTTTCCGTATGTCTGGACTTTTCATGTCGCTCATTTTGTGCATCTATGGAATCTCCGAATTGTTTGTGATAATAAAGATATTCAACCTCATCAAATAAATATTTTCTTTCCGGTCGGACTCCATTTTCATCCGCAAGGTTATATCCCTGTAAATAATCCCAGTAAACATTCCATTTGCTTCTGTCCGCATCAACATGCTCTGCATTTTCAAGATTAAAGGATCGGTCATTATGACCTGCCTTGAATACACCATTACTGTCTTTGCGACCGTTTGTCCTGGTTGCTCTCACTTTTTTCTTTTCCATCTCAATTTTCTCCTTTTCCGAGCATAAAAAAAAGAACCGATTTCTCGATTCCTTTTTTATGCATCTGATTTATTGTCTAATATCTTTTAATGTGTATATTTCTAATTCCTCTAATTGTGGAATAAAATGTTTAGCCTTCTTGTAAACATCTGCTTGAAAATTCTCCGTTATAACCGCATTTATATATGGTACAATACAACTAATTTGAATATCCATAACATCATTTGGCTTAATGTGTTTACGTGTTTGATAGATACGAACAAATTGAGAAAATTCCATCATTCTTGAAGCTGGCAAATGAAGAATTTCAACACTTAATGGAACACTAATACCATAATTCATCAAATCTTTTATAATTGTATCTTTTTCTTGTGTTCTATAAAATTTTTCATTTATCATATTTAATGGTAGATGTTGGGCTTTTAGCATCTTTTCTGTTCTATTTCTCCTATTTTCCCAATCCGTTGCTATTGAAGAAAATGTTTTTACCTCATTCTGAATATTTTCCATCAATGTTGTATCTTTAGCCATGTTTTCAAAAAATTTTTTACAATTATAATTATCTTTAAATACCAACGGTGTAAAAGCATTTGCAATATGACCATCAATCACAAAACTCTTTCCTTCCAAATAGCATTCTACTTCTCTTTGAAAAATACTCTTTACAGAAAACATCACAAGACACGGAATTGTAGAGAAGAACTCAAGAAACTTCTCATATATATCCTGATATGGCATAAGCTCAATCACATTATAAATTGAAAAGCATGGTGCATATGCATCAGATGAACATGCAAAAAATCTTTCCAAAAAACCTTTTTCTGACATATTAGTGTTTGTTACAATCTCTCTAATTGCATTTGTATCAAGCAGTATCAATTTATAATCGTTTACTCCTATTAACATTCGAATTCCTTTCCTAACTTTAATAGCATAAAATCTTTAAACAATACATTTCTGAGCGAAGCGTGACAGATAATAACCCAATACGATGTGTCACAACACATCTATGGGCCAAGGCTGTCGCCCTGGACGGACTAGGGTGTTCTCCTCACAGAATGATCAAATTTTCTTATTAAAAGCACTATTGGTTTACAAAGTTCCTAATTTCTATTAATTTTGTCTCAATCTCAGTTATCTCTTTTTGAAGGGAAGCTTTAGTTATGTCAATTGCTGGTTGAAATATATTCATATTCCCTTCAAAATGGTTAAACTCATTAAGAAGCGTTTTCCTACTTGTAAAAAACACACGGAACTCTCTCATTTTCTCATAGTTTTGATCTGCAGTATTTGGGCACTTAAATGCTTGCTGAATTATTTGGTTTAGCATTGTCATATTGTTTGGATGAAGATTAAAAATATCAACCAACTCTTTTTCTACTTTCATACGAAGATGATAGTATACAAGTGTCTGTTCTAACGTATCTGCAAGTAACGGGAAGCATGTTTTATCCAATATATCTAAATTGCTACTATCGATTCCTAGAATATCCGTAACACCAATAATTTCTTGTCCATCAAAAACATCCCCAAAAAGTTTATTATAAATTGGAACTACATTTAAACTACCAGTACCATACCCATGCATAATACTAGATAACAATCCATAATAATCCTCTGGATCCAAGCATATATGAGCATATCCACGTATAAACGGAATCATTGCCATAAGAAACTGCCTTTTATTATGAATGGCATTCTTTAATTCATCGTTTTTATTTTGAAAAAGAGAAATCAAATGATGAAGATTAATTAGCAATTCCTTTTCTCGTCCCGAAACAGAAATAAATCCATTTTCGCCCTCATACACATTATTCAAAATATAAAGATTAAAGCAATTATTTAGTTGAACATCTAATAATCGGATTAAGTCCGTGTTGTGTGTAAGAATAATCTGTTTCTTATTTTCCAAAAACTTAATAATGCAAAAGGCTATTTTGTTTTTGTATACAGAATCAAAACTTGAAATTGGATCATCCATGACAATATATTCTTTATCTGAGTGTCTTGCCAGAAGTAGCTCAAATGCCAACGAAATAAAGTTTTGTTCCCCTGTACTAAGCTCCATTTCGTTACGTTCCGTGCCAAGTAAATCCTTATTTCCTAGTTTCAATTTATAATTTCTGTCATTTTCTTCATCCCTGACAATCGTAATATCTTTTCCAATATTTTCATTTATTACATTTTCAATAAATAGAAGTTCTTCCGTATCAAGCTGTGGTTGCATTTCAACCAATTGTGCATATTCGTCAAAAATTTCAAAAAATCTAGTACCATCAAAGCAATGAAATAGTTCATTTACCATTTCATTGCATATATTATTAACATATGTCGTTATTTCCTGTTGCAATTCAATCAACTCATTTGTACTTTCTCCCGCAATGAACGCACCTACAATTTCTTTGATATGAAAAGGATCAAATCCGATCAATGAGTTATCACATACTATTTTTTCAAGAATATCTTTTGTTTTTTTATCAAGGTTCTCATAAATGTTTTTTCTGTCTTCCTTTTTTCTTTCAAGAAGTGCATCTCCATTAAATGATGTATTATCGCAAACTATACAAATATCAGCTGAATGATACTTATTCAATATCTCAATCGCATCATCATGTTGCTCAATCAAATTAACATTCTGATCTGCTATAATTTCATCAGGATTAATTGAAAGAATTTTTTCTATCACTTTTACTTTTGATAAATCTGTAATAACAAATTTCTTTTTTTCCTCTTCAAGTTCTACAACATTCAGAATATTTTCATTGTTACGAACAAATGTAACAAATTCCGTCCTATCAATATCCTTTCCATGCGTTCTTACATTTACAATACTACGAATATATTCATATGCTGTCTGATGCTGAAGAACGGATATCTGATATAACAAATAATCTTTAACTTTTGATACCTTAAACTCTGATTTGTATTTTGACGCAAGATCATCATATGCATTTCTAAATAATATATTTATCTGATTTCTAAGATCATATTCTCTACGAATTTGTGCACCTATTAAATAATCCGTGGTTTCTCCGCGAATAACATTCCTATTAATTTGGTCTTGTATTACATGAAATACTCCTGACTCCGGTGCGATTCTATTTCCCCGTTCATCAACTGCATCAAAAAAAATGTTCTCATTAGATACTTCTGTGGATAGCAAATTAGCAAAACTTGTTTTACCAGTTCCATTTGGAGCATAAATAACAGCAATTCCCCCTGCCGTTTGCATACGTTTAAACTCGATAGTTCCCTTCCCTTCTGGAAGATGCATGAAATCATCTTCAAATATGCCAGCATTTTTAATAGCCGAAAAAATAATTTTCATTAAAATTCCCCCTATCTTATATTATCAATCAAAATAGCTCTCATCTACACTAAATGGTGAGTTAATTGTCCATCCACTTTTACTTTTTTCATTTCCTTTACTTACAATTCCCATAGTAGTCAAATAAGCTATCGCTCTCTTAAGAGAAGTTACTCCAAGTGAAGTTTCTTCCTGCAATTTTTTCTGTGTAATCATAGGATTGCTTATCATCCAATTGTAAATATTCAAGGCATTATTTAATACTTCTTCCCTTGCTTTTCTTCTCGGACTTCCTGAATTATAATCCACCAATTTTTCCCAATTTATTGTTCCATCAGGATTACAAAACTCAACTGAAAAATCTCTTACCAGTCTATTAGAAGCCCTTGCATAACTTTCTTTATAATCATCTATGTACTTTTCCGGAAGTGTGTCCATAAAAGAAATTATTTTGGTATAGAAATTTTTATCACCAGTTATAGTTTCCCAAAATTCTTCGCCAGCAACTTCTTCATATATTTTTGCCTTTCCTCTTCCAGATTCTGTTTTTGTTCCATATGCATATCCAACTATTGCTTCGAATCCTGTTCTTCCCCCAGATGTCCTCAAAGTTCTTTGCGCTTCTGCAAAGTTTTCTCCTTGTTTTTTCATACTATCAGCATTAAATATTGATGTTCCACTTTTTACAGCAACAAAATATTTTGTATTACTATCTGCATCATATAATTCTATATCAACACCACGAGTAGCTGATTTGCTTCCCCCAGAAGCGGCAATTGCAATTGGTTCAAAAAAACAATTACCAAATATTGTCTCCTCGCTTGAACTTACAAACGCCTGTAATATAGAATCTATTATTTCTGCAGATGTTTGCATTGACTTAGCTCGATATAAATATGGATTTTTAGATTTCATTATGTCTTTTATATTAATCGCATCTATTTTCGCAATAAGAGAGCCATAAAAATTCTCCAATGCTTTTGCAATCGCAGCTTTAACATCATCTTCATTATAATTCTGATTAATTGGTTCCATCACTACCTCCTAATTCCATAGCATTTTTTATTTTATTGTGTACACTAGTTCCCCTAAAGCGCTTAGTTTGAATAGTTGAAGTCTTATCTGCCGTTGCAATTATCGCCTGACCTATCGCTTTTGCCAATCCTACTGGAACAGCGTTTCCTATTTGTTTATACTTTGCTGCTACAGTTCCTGTAAAAATCCAATCATCTGGAAATTGTTGAATCCTAGCATATTCTTTAACACTTAATGGACGATCCTGATTTGGATGGCACAACATTGTTGCTTTTTGAGCTGGTGCGGTTGTAACAGTAGGTGCGGGTTGCGAATATGATAATCTACGATAAAACCCAACTTTTCCTCCCCCTGACTCATATGCTCCACCCATTGCCAAAGGAATTAACTCAGCAGGTAAATCTCTCCAATTTCCTCCTTCTGGAACCAAATGAATATATTTCTTTCTATCTCCACTTAATTTTGAATATTCTCCTGGGTTTTCTTCTAAATCTTTTATCGCCTCCCCAACTGTTTTCCATCTATATTCTGGGTTTTGGTGCATTTGAAAATGCGTTGGAAATGGCAAAAAAATATCTTCATTATCTCGACTTCCAATTAACACAAAACGTTCTCGAAACTGCGGGACACCATAATTTACTGCATCTAAAATTCCATATACAGTCTTATATCCAAGCTTATCAAATTCAGCTAATATTACATCTAAAACTGTCCCAAGTTTTTGCTTGGGGTCATTTTTATCGTACTCAGCTGCCGGAACATGCTTTAAGGGAGCTGACATAATCCCTTTTACATTTTCCATTATAAAAAAGCGAGGCCGAATATAATCTATCATTCTAATGTAGTCCATAAATAAACTTCCACGAGGATCATTTATTCCCAACCTCTTCCCGGCTGTAGAAAATGGTTGGCAAGGTGGTCCCCCACAAATTAAAAATGGTTCCCCCTTGTGTAATCCTGACAATTGTAGCATTGTCTCCGGTTCGATGTTCCTAATATCTCCACCTAATACCTTGTGACCATTTGCTTTCATTGTTTCAACACATGCAGGCTCAAAATCTTGTCCAATTACAACATGTAACCCCGCCTTACTCAAGCCAATATCAAGCCCCATTGCACCGGAGAAAAAGGAAATAACGTCTCTATTATTTTGATATTTTTTATATAATGTACTAATTTTTCCGTCCTTCTTTCTCTGTTTTATTTATTATTTTTGAGGCCTCTATCAGCGCTGTTCTTCTCACAAACTCACTATAAGAAGCATATGCTTCCAACCTAGCTGCTTGTTTAAGCTTTGCCAATTCATCTTCACTGACTCGTATACTCATAGAATAGGTTTTATTCTCTTTATCCATTGTTCTTACCTCCACCCAAATTATACTTGCTCCGTGGAGCAAATGCAATACAATTATCCACTTTCCCCTATATTTAATATGCTTAATTTACTTTCAAAAAATAAAAATTTGTAAATCAATAATCTAATCATGCAACATAGCCACCATTGCTTAAATAATCCAATGCTTCTTTCACATTATGATATATTTTAATATACCGCTCATCACAGGATATACTGCTAATTTTATTTCTCAAACTATTTACTGCCGCCTTTGACAAAACATCTGTAATACAAATACAAGCTAATCCCAATCTCTGATGCGTCAGTTTTCGATTTTCGCAGCCAAACATTACAAGCATCTCTTTTTCTCTCATTGTAAGCTTCATTTCATCCCCCTTTAAACATAAAAAAAGAGCAACCGAATTATCTCGATCACTCTCTGTTCATTACTTCCATGATAATAATATCATAACTTCCTTTTCAAAAAAAGTCTCAATACCGTAGCCAAACCGTAGTCATTCCGTATATATTTGTAACTTTTTGTAAGTCGTTTTTCTTTCCACCATAATAATATCAACTCTTATTTGAAAAAGAAAGATACGTGTGGTTAGTCCATGGTTAGTCTTTTGTTAGTTTTTCGTTATCATTCAAATAGAACATACCGTTTTCCCCATAAACTTACCATTCGTTACATTTCAGGTGCTTACCACTCAGACTTACCACTTTTCTTACCACGTTGAATCACGGTTTTGTGATATTTTGCGATACTTTACGAGATTTTCTCTGTAAACATCAAATGCCTTCCAGCCCTTGTAAATCAAGCATTTCCGCCACTTTCTGTCATCTACTTCTCATCAACGACCTGGAAAATGAAAAACTTAAGATAATATGACTCCGGTACATTAGCTGAGTTGGCCCACAGTATCGGATGATCCGGTCCCTGTGTGCGGAACTCCACCTGGCGCAGCCTCTTGTGAGTGGCCCTTGCCGCTTCCTTGACCGTTTTTGCAAGCAGCTCCTGCGTCATGAAATGAGAGCATGAGCAGGTAGCCAGAAATCCACCATCCTTAACAAGCTTAAGTCCCTTCATGTTAATCTCGCGGTAGCCCTTTATCGCATTTTTGGTAGCCTCACGCGACTTTGTAAATGCCGGAGGATCCAGAATGACTACATCATATTTTTCACCATCTGCAGCGAGCCGTGGCAACTCATCCAGCACATTTGCAACGCGAAACTTCACTGTGTCTGAGAGATTATTTCTCTTCGCATTTTCTGTGGCCTGCTTAACCGCATACTCTGATATATCAAGTCCTGTAACCTCACTTGCCCCCGCAATTCCTGCATTGAGAGCAAATGTGCCCATGTGCGTGAAGCAGTCGAGCACTCTTTTCCCCTTGCAGATACGCTGCATAGCAAGCCTGTTATACTTCTGGTCTAAGAAGAAGCCTGTTTTCTGTCCATTTTCCACATCGACCATATAGTGAACTGCGTTTTCTACTATCTCCACATTTGTGTCAAACTCGGCTCCTATAAAACCTTTTACCTTAGGAAGACCTTCTTTTTTGCGCTCATTTGCATCACTGCGCTCGTATACTCCACGAATATTTATTCCGTCCGCCGCCAGCACTTCCTTTAACAGTTCAACGATTTTCACCTTAAACTGCTCCATTCCAAGTGCAAGACACTCCACCACAAGCACATCTGCGTATTTGTCCACTGTAATACCCGGCAGGAAATCAGCCTCGCCAAATATCACACGACAGCAGTTTAAATCAGGCACATTGTCATTGCCTCCTGCCATCACCTGCTTGCGATAATCCCAGGCATTTTGCACTCTCATCCTGAGGAAATTGTCATCAATCAGTTGGTCTGCTTTTCTTGTCATCATTCTGATACGGATTTTTGAATTCTGGTTTATGAAGCCACGCCCCATCGGATATCCGTCGAAATCGTGCACCACAACAATGTCTCCGTTCGTAAAGGTGCCTGTGATTGTGTCTATTTCATTGTCAAAAATCCATGCGCCGCCTGCTTTTATAGTGCGTCCTTCGCCTTTTTTCAGTGTTACAATTGTATGATTTTCCATGTTTGTTCCTCTTCTAAATTACTTCATTATTCCTTGCTAAAATCTGATTATATAGTTTATCTGAAATTCTATAGCCTTTAGAAATAAGTTTATCCATTTCAGGCTTTACTAAATTTATTAACCCTTTTGTTTTTGCCAAGCTCAAAATTCCTAAAACGCCTATTGTATCAATTAAAAATTCCGATGCCATTTTTCTTGCAGCATGCTCATCGATTATTGCAAAATCAATTCCAAGCTCTTTTGCACCAACAATAACTTCAAGCTCTCCAAAATGCAATCTTCCATATAATGCCTTTACTGTATCCGCATTTTTTACTTTGTATATGATAATTTTTCCTGAATTAACACACTCTTTAATCCTTTTAATTTCATCCTGATGATTTACAGAATCTGCACATAATTCATTGAAGACAGCTTCCGGAATTATAATGCTTCCAAATAAATCCCATAATAAATATAATCTATCTATCGAAATCAAACCTATAATAGGACTGGTATTGCATATAATGTCAATTTTTTTCATCCATTATTCCCCCAATTTACTCAAAAAAACATCATCCATATCCATGTCATCCTCCTCATATTCTCCCCATGGTATACCATATACCTTAAGAATATCTATAAAATCCCATATACTTTTGCCTGTCAACTCCGCAGCTTTTTCTAAAGTAATCACTTTAGTCGTAAACAAACCTACCACCGCTGATAATGTAAGCTTATCACTTACTGTTTCGCCACCTTTTAGTATATATAAATAAGGTACTAAATCTTCTGATATTTTTATATCTATATTCTTTGAACTCATAGTCTTTCCCTCCAAATTCTAATATAATTCCAACATTACATTTCAATTATATGAAATCCCGGCAATATTTACAATACACAAATATTTCTGCAAAACATGCCGATATATATATTATAATATAATCGTAACTATTATAACATCCGACCGGTAAATGGAGATAAATATGATTACAATTAGCTTATGCATGATAGTAAAAAATGAAGAAGAGGTGCTCGAACGATGCCTGAACAGTCTCAAAGGGCTGATGGATGAAATCATCATAGTGGACACCGGCTCGACTGACAGCACAAAGGAGATAGCTGCACGGTATACGGACAAAATCTATGATTTCTCATGGTGCGATGATTTTGCTGCGGCCAGAAATTTTTCGTTTTCCAAGGCTACGCAGGAATACATATATGCACCTGATGCCGACGAGGTGCTCGATGATACCAACCGCAGGCGTTTCATGATGCTTAAGGCTGCGCTGCTGCCGGAAATTGAGATTGTCCAGATGAAATACATTACTCCAAGCAAATTCAACACAGTGCAAAATTCATCCTCAGAGTATCGCCCGAAGCTGTTCAAGAGGCTTCGCACGTTTACATGGATTAATCCGGTGCACGAAACGGTTCGCTTAGAGCCTGTAGTCTATGACAGCGATATCTGTATACAACATCTGCCGCAGGGCACTCACGGCAAACGTGATTTTACCATATTCAAGCGCTCCTTTGAAAGAAACGGCACCCTGCCAAAAAGTATAGCGACTATGTATGCCAAGGAGCTTTTAAAATGCGGAAGCCCCGAGGATTTTACCAATGCCCTGCCATATTTTCAGGGTGAATACCGCAACAGCCCCGACATCGAATCCACCTGCGTGCTATCCCGCTACTATCGCATGAATGGCGACTACGACAAATTTTTTTCTGTTGCCCTAAAAAATGTAGCAGTTGATGGCTGCAGTGAGGTGTGCTGTGAGCTTGGTGCGTACTATTTCGACAAGGCAGACTATGAGGAGGCAAGCCTGTGGTATTACAACGCTGCCTTCGAGACAAAGCCGGTACTCGATGTGGAGTGCGGCGGTGGCAAGGCGCTTCATGCCCTGTCTGAGTGCTACTCAAGATGGGCTGATGAGAAGCAGAAAAAGCTTGATTCGCTTCCTCCTAAATCAAGGAATGTATTTAAAGGCGATAAGGAGCTGATTGATTCACTGCGCAGCCAGGCGGCCGATTATCAAAAGCAGGCTGAGGAATGGATGCTTCCGGAGGGTGACTAGCAAAGGCTGTCATATAAAAGTCTCTACCAGCATTTACCAACTTGTAAAATCCTCTCTAAAGTGATAATATAGAGATTATAGGGTTTGTTATTTTTTTAACGTAGCATTTTGCTACTATCATTTTAGGTATCTAAGGAGGATTTTATGAGCTTTTTAGAAGAGTACAAGCAGAAACTTGTCTCAGCAGATGAGGCAGTAAAGATTGTCAAATCAGGCGACTGGGTTGACTACGGCTGGTGCACAGGCACACCTGATGCCCTCGACAAGGCACTTGCCAGAAGAACAGATGAACTTAAGGATGTCAATGTACGTGGTGGTATTTTGCTTAAGCCACTTGCCATTTTCGAGCGTGAGGATGCCGGCGAGCATTTCACATGGAACTCATGGCATATGGGCGGTTATGAGAGAAAGCTTATCAAGAGAGGCTGTTCTTTCTACTCACCAATCCGTTACTCAGAGCTTCCTCGTTATTATAGAGATTCAACAACACCTGACGATGTCGCTATGTTCCAGGTTGCACCGATGGATTCACACGGTTACTTCAACTTTGGTCCTAACGCATCTCACCTCGGTGCTGTATGCGAGACTTCAAAGAAAATCATCGTTGAGGTCAATGAAAACATGCCTCGCTGTCACGGCGGTTCAGAGGCCAATGTACATATTTCACAGGTTTCTTACATTGTTGAGGGTGACAACCCTGCAATCGGAGAGCTTGGTGCCGGTGGTCCTGCAACAGATGTAGACAAGAAGGTTGCAGAGCTTATCGTTGACCAGATTCCAAACGGTGCCTGTCTCCAGCTCGGTATCGGCGGAATGCCAAACGCAGTAGGCTCACTCATCGCTGAGTCAGACCTCAAGGATCTCGGTGTCCACACAGAGATGTACGTTGACGCATTCGTTGACATCGCAAAGGCCGGAAAAATCACAGGAGCAAAGAAAAACATCGACCGTTATCGTCAGGCTTACGGCTTCGGTGCCGGAACCAAGAAGATGTACGATTACCTCGATGAGAATCCTGAGCTCATGAGTGCCCCGGTAAGCTACACAAATGACATCAAGAATATTGCCGCACTCGACAATTTCATCTCAATCAATAACTGTGTAGACCTTGACCTCTACGGACAGATCAGCTCAGAGAGCTCAGGCACAAAGCACATCAGTGGTGCCGGCGGACAGCTTGATTTCGTTCTCGGTGCTTATATGTCAAACGGCGGAAAGAGCTTTATCTGCTGTTCTTCAACTTTCACCGACAAGCAGGGCGTAGTTCACTCACGTATCCGTCCTACTCTTGTAGAGGGTTCTGTCGTTACTGACACAAGAGCCAACACTCACTATATCGTTACAGAGTATGGTATGGTAAATGTAAAGGGTCTTTCTACATGGCAGAAAGCAGAGGCAATCATCTCAGTTGCTCATCCTGATTTCCGTGATGAGCTCATCAAAGAGGCTGAGAAGATGCACATTTGGAGAAGATCTAACAAATAATTAACTTTGGATATAATTTTTACAATAAAAGCGGTTTCAAGATGAAATGTCCTGAAACCGCTTTTGTGTTCTTAATCCGTCCCACTAACTATATTTTCAAAAAGTTAAAGCACCTCTTTTAGCACTTCCTCAATCTCGCTCTTTGCTGCCTTTACAGATCCCTGCACCATAACCGGCTTACCACCGCCTCTGGCACCCAGCTTATTTCTCAGTGCTGCGGCAACTGTATTGCAGTCTGCATTCTTGCTTCCGATAATAAAGCTATAGCCCGCCTCATCATTTCCTATAAAAAATGCACTAAAGCCACTATATTTCTCCACAAGGCCATTGACGCAATTTCTTGCTGTATTCGTATCAATGCCGTCATCAAACAATACTGCATTGTCCGTATCAGCAGGAAGCTCTGCTACCTTATAATCCAAAAGCGCTGACTTTGCAGTGCCAAGCTCTGACTTAAGTGACTGGTTTACTGCCTTAAGCTTTGTGACGTTATCCACAATAGCCTCCTGATTTGTGGTAAATATCCCCATGAGCTCTGAGATAATGTCGCACTTTTGTCTGAAAGCCTCCAGTGCCCTGAAACCACAAAGGATGCTGATTCTTACGCCTCCTTTATAATTCTGATAATTCATAACCTTAAGCATACCAATCTCGCCGGTGCGCTTCACATGCGGCGCACAGCATGCACACACATCATACCCCGGCACTGTCACTATTCTGACCTGTCCTTCAATCTCGATTTTGCTTCTGTACTCCAGCTGCGCAAGCTCATCCCTTGACGGATATGTCACCTCTATCGGAATATTTTTTGAAATGGCTACATTTACCTCATGCTCCACCTCTGCTATATCCTCCGGTGAAATCACTCCACTGAAATCCATTGTCACTACAGAATCACTCAGATGAAAGCCCACATTCTCAAAGCCAAACCTGCGGTGGACAATTCCCGAAAAAATGTGCTCTCCACTGTGTTGCTGCATATTGTAAAAACGATGCTGCCAGTCTATTTTGCCACATACGTGGACGCCTGCTGCAAGCTCTACTTTCTCCGGCTCAAATTCATTGCCGGTGATTTGCTTACCAGCTTCCTTTTCTGCCTCGCAGCAATCATCTGCGGAAATATCCACCGTATGAGTAATGACTCCATTCTTAATCTGCACATCAACGACCCTGTAGCCACCAAGTATTCCCATGTCCGGGCTCTGTCCGCCCTCCTCCGGGAAAAATAAAGTCTGATCTAATATTATATCAAACTGCTTATCATCTGCCTTGTTCGGCTCACAGGATATAATATCTGCCTCAAACTCTATGGCATATGCATCCCTGTCGTATAGTTTAATTGTTTCTGTCATACTCATACTGCTTGTTCCTCTCGCTCTATATTCTTATGCATCATTGTTATGTCTTATTATAGCGCATTCATAATTCATATGAAACCCCTAAATCTGGTTTCCCACAATCCTGTAGTATGCTCTCGAAGTAATCTTGAAAACAATATAGTATATGACCATAAACACAAAAAGCGTAGCAACCATACAGATCACAATAAGCTTAACATCCGTCAGATTAAACATGACAAGCAGTCTGCGAAGCAGAGGAAATGCTGCTGCAAGATGACACGCTGCAAGGATAATCGGCAGGAAAAATACCATACGCACCTGTGAAGTAATGGATTTCTTCACCTCGTCATTGCTCATGCCGACCTTCTCCATAATCTCATAGCGTGCTTTGTCATCATAGCCCTCTGAAATCTGCTTATAGAAAATAATCATCACAGTAACCATAAGAAACATCGTTCCAAGGAATATTCCAATAAAGAACAGGCCACCATACAATACATAAATCTGTTCTCTGTTTGCATCACGGCTTTCCTCATAGAAGCCTGACACATCTGATTTTACACTATTTTCCTCAAAATGCTTATCCAGAGCCTTTGCCACAGCAAGCTTATCCTCACTGCTGCCATACAGATTATAATCAATTTCATTGTTGAGCATAGTCGGCACACTATCCTCTCCCAGCGAGCTGTTCAGGTTAAATATCTCTGCAAGTGTTGCCTTGCTGTCTACCACTACATAGTACACACCACTATACATAGAGGACATATAGCTGTCTTTACTTACAGCAGTTTTTTCTGCCGCAGCTACTTTAAATTCTTTGCCCAACAGATTAATTATATCGCCATTAAACTTTTCCGTTCCATAAACAGCCACCGAACCGGTATCAAGCTGTGGGATTTTTTTATTCAGCCTCTCTTTAAAGCCGGTCTCCATCTCATCAATTTCATCTCCTGTGACAAAATACAACAGGGAAATATCGTTATCGTAACTTAACACCGGCTTAAACTCTGTCCCCTTTCTAAACACTGTCCAGCTAAAATAAGTGTAGCTTTTGCTGTCTTTAACATTACAAGCAGAGTCAGCTATTATTTTATCCGAATCTGCAGCAGCTTCTTTAAGTGCATCATCCAGATTCACATCATCCGGCACTTCCTTATACCAGCTATATACACTGATATCCGAAGGATATCTCTGCTTAAGTTCTCCCTCCATGCCCGCATACATGCTCACGGTTGTGGAAACAACAACCAGCACCATTGTGGAAAGTACGCATATACTCGCTAGTCCGCCCGCATTCTGCTTCATTCTGTAAATCATTCCTGAAACCGCCGCAAAATGCTTTTTATTATAGTAAAACTTCTTGTTTTTCCTAAGTGCCTTAAGTATCACAATGCTTCCTGAAATAAATAAAAGATACGTTCCGATGATAACAAGCAGCACTGCGACAAAGAACAGTGAAAGCACCTGAAGAGGGCTCTTTGTGGTAATCGCAATATAATATCCCCCGGCAAGACAGCCTAGTCCGATTATAGCGATAAGCCATTTGCTCTTCGGCTCTTTCTCACCGACATTGCCACCGCGAAGCAGCTCTATCGGATTAGCAAGCTTCACCTGCATCAGGTTATAGATGAGAGTAAGAAAATACAGCACTCCAAAAATAAGTATTGTATTTACGACAGCGCTAGTAGATACAGCGAAATTAATTTGTGCTTTAATATTTATAATTCTATAAAGAAACATAATCATCAGCTTAGAAAATAAAATCCCGGCTATAATTCCGGATACTATTGCTGCGAGTACTACGGTAAGTGTCTCAATTATCAAAACTCTCGCGATATGACGTTTTTCCATGCCAAGAATATTGTATATTCCTACCTCTTTCTTGCGCCTTTTGATGATAAAGCTGTTTGTATAAAACAGAAATATATATGAAAAAATCGCTATTATTCCGCATCCAAGCCCCATTATATCCACCAATATCTCCGCACCCGGCACCTTGCCAAGTCCCTTTGAGTTGTTTAAAAACATCATCACGTAAAACATGGCTATCATGACCATTCCCGATATAATGTAAGGCATATAGAGCGTCTTATTATTTTTTATATTTGTAAATGCCAGCCTGCTATATATTTTATTCATGCTTCTCACCACCTGTCGTAATCAGCATAAGTGCATCCTGAATCTTCACATAGAGCTCGTCATTTGTAAGATTGCCACGGTAAATCTGATGAAACACCTGACCGTCCTTTATGAAAAGCACCCTGTTGGCATGACTTGCAGCCTTTGTGCTGTGTGTCACCATGAGAATGGTCTGTCCGTCCTCGTTTATCCTGTTGAACAGCCTAAGCAGACTGTCTGTTGCCTTTGAATCCAGTGCTCCTGTTGGCTCATCAGCCAAAATTAATTCGGGATTTGTTATTATCGCACGTGCCACTGCTGCCCTTTGCTTCTGTCCTCCTGACACCTCGTATGGATATTTATTAAGCAGCTTTTCAATTCCAAGCAGTGAAGCTATAGGTGCAAGCCTTTTTTCCATATCCCTATAGTCCACACCTGACAGCACAAGCGGTAAAAAGATATTGTCCTTCAGTGAAAAATTGTCAAGCAGATTAAAATCCTGAAATACGAAGCCCAGATGCTCACGTCTGAAGGCAGATATCTCCTTTTCCTTCAATGAGACAAGGTTCTTTCCATTTAAGAGTACCTCTCCCGCTGTCGGCTTATCAAGTGCCGCGAGAATATTTAAAAGTGTCGTCTTTCCTGAGCCGGACTCTCCCATGATTGCCACATACTCACCTTCCTCTACAGAGAAATTGATGTTTTTCAATGCCTGTACCTGGTTGCCACCAAATCTGGTGGTATATATTTTTTTGAGGTTACTTACTTCTAAGATTGCCATTTCAATGCTCCTTTACGATGATTTCAAAATGTTATTCAAACTTCTATTTTTGTTACATTTATTTTAAATATGACGTCATAATCGGCTTCACAACTTACATTGTTGCTGCTTCATGTAATTATAATAACAAAATGCCGGAATGTATGCTATCGAATCAGCTTACATTTCGACCTCGTATCTTACATTTTTGTAAGAAATGACAAAGAAACTTAATCTGGAGTAGCAAAAAGAGGATTAGCACAGATGTGCTGATCCTCTTTTTATCTACAGATTTTTAATTACCTCGACTCTTGTGACAACGCCCTGCTTCACATTATCAACTCTGAGCGCACAATCCTGGTAATACACACAGGCTCCGATTGACACATTTTTACCCTCATCCTGCAATTTTTCGCTTATCACATCTCTAAGCAGCTTTGTCTTTTCCTCTGGTATATTTGTTCCGGAAATAAAATTCGCCCTCGCTACCGTCTGGCTGCCACGGCATATCATGTGGTCTGCCTCATCAAAGCTGCAGAAAAGGAATTTTCTGATGGCAAAAAGCGCCGCTATCGCACCTATTCCGACAAGTGTCTCATATACATTGAGATGCTCCACGATCATCTGCCTGGCTGTTGCAAACAAAAGCACCTCTATGATTGTACCCGGCTTATGAGTACAGAGCATTTTCACAAACTCCACACCGATTGCAAGCGACATGATATATTCCATGTAATACTCCAGTTTAATTTTATCATGCCATATATCAAAAAAGCACTGCCCTATAAGCTTTATAATAAGCACCACTATCACAAACACCAGTACTGCCGACAAAAAAAGTTCCACGTAGGCTGCTACATTTTTCATTGTTTTTCTCAGGAATTGCTTCATTATCATTTATTCCTCTCTTTTTTAGTTACCGGCAATAATCTTTTTTATTGCAGTAATTTATTTTAATATCCTATGGAAATGATTATCATACTATTCTAATTTCATATATCTAAAAGCTCCCACATAATAGTCAAATTATGTGAGAGCCTTTGCGCGAAAAATTATATTTTTTTATGTTTTCTCCCGCATTCTGCGGGTATATATTTTGCCAGAATACTTTCATGGCAATTGGGTTCTAAATAAATTTGATACCAGGCTCCGGCAACTATTTGATGAATCCTACCTGCTTGCAGATTTCCTCTGTTGCTGCATCTTTTTTCTTGTTGAACTCAACTTTCTGCTGCTCGAACCAGTTGTTACCCTCTGCATCTATAGATACGATAAGTGGGCCAAACTCTTTCACACGGCAGTTCCAGAGTGTCTCAGGCATTCCGAGATCTCTCCACTCTGCGCGGACGATTTCCTCAACCTCTGATGCGGCTACTACTGCATTTCCTGCCGGGAATACGCAGTGAATGGCACCGAACTCTTTACATGCACGCTCTGTATTCTCTTTCATACCACCTTTTCCGATGATAACACGTACGCCGGTCTCTTTTACGAACTCGTACTCGAATTTCTCCATACGCATACTTGTTGTCGGTCCAACAGATACCATCTCAAATTTGTCATTCTCGAGTGGACGGATGATCGGTCCTGCATGGAAAATAGCATTGTTTCTTACGTCTACCGGAAGCTCTCTTCCCTCCTCAACGAGACGTCGGTGTGCTACGTCACGGCATGTTGTCATGCTTCCATTTAAGTATACAATATCTCCGATTTTTATTCCTTTAAGATCCTCTGCTGAGATTGGTGTTGTTAAAATTGTTTTTCCATTAATTCTCTCTACCATTATAATTCCACCCCCGAATGTGTTGTGATTGTATAGTTAAGGTCCTTATCAAAAACAATGTGTCCGCGTCTGTGGCTCCAGCAGCCTACGTTTACGGCTACACCGATTGTAGATGGATGACGGGCTGTGTTCTCGATATTTACACCCATTACTGAGTATTTTCCGCCCATTCCCTGAGGTCCAAGGCCGATAGCATTGATACCATCCTCGAGAAGTTTTTCCATCTTTGCGGCTCTCTCGTTCTCATTGTGAGATCCGATTGGACGCATGAGTGCTTTCTTTGATAAAAGTGCTGCTGTCTCAACAGATGTTGCTACACCTACACCTACCAGGAGAGGTGGGCATGCATTTAAACCATAAGTAGTCATAACATCCATTACGAATTTTGTAACTCCTTCATAGCCCTCTCCAGGCATAAGTACCATAGCTTTTCCCGGAAGTGTACATCCACCTCCTGCCATGTATGTGTAGATCTCACATTTGTCACTGTTTGGCACGATATCCCAGAATACTGTAGGTGTTCCTTTTCCAACGTTCTTGCCTGTGTTGTACTCATCGAAAGTCTCAACACTGTTGTGACGAAGAGGAGCCTCAAATGTAGCTTTTACAACTGCCTCTTTTAAAAGTCCCTCAAGCTCATCAATAAGTGGGAATTTTGTTCCACATTTAACCCAGAACTGAAGTACTCCTGTATCCTGGCAGCTTGGGCGGTTAAGTTTTACCGCAAGCTCCTGATTTCTAAACATTGTATCATAGATTGTTTTTGAAAGAGGACTGTCCTCTTTGTCACGGAGTTCTGTCAGTTTTGCAATGACATCATCCGGTAATTTTTTTGCTATATGAGCGATAAAATTTGCCATATAGGTGGTAAGCTGTTCTACCTGTTTCTCGTTTGACATAGTTTTTCCTCCTAATATAAATCTTGTAAATAATTAAATATTAATTTATTGTTTACCCACTCCCATCCGTTCTTATGGGAAGAACGGATAGAAAATCGGCAGTAAGACCATACTTACAATGGTCGCCACTACTATAAGCGGAATACCGGCCTTTGCATAATCCTTGAATGTGTATCCTCCGGCTGTAATGACCATTGTGTTTGCAGGCATACCGATAGGTGTGGCGTATGCACATGAACCACCGATAACACATGCCATAAGTACTGCACTCGGGTCAGCTCCAATCTCTGTGGCAATTGATACGCAGATTGGAACCAAAAGTGCTGTGGTGGCGGTATTTGACATAAAGTTCGTAAGTACACAGCAAAGCATGAACACTACGAATGTGAGAACGTATGGTGATGGATTTTTGCCAAGTATACCGATAACCGCTGTTGCGATTTCTTCGCCTGCCCCGGTCTCCTGAAGCGCCGCTGCAAGTGAAAGAGTTCCACCAAATAAGAAAATGGTTTTCAAATCTATTGATTTAAGTGCGTTTTTCTCACTAATAACGCCTGTAATGATAAGGGCAAGTGCTCCGACACAGCCGATGACACAAAGCTTTATGCCAATCTTGTCCTCGAAAATCATTCCCAAAAGTGTAAGGATTAAGATAATCAATGACATCATCTGTTTCCATTTAGGCACATTTGAAAAATCCTTCTGCTCATCATATGAGCTTTCCGTACTGCCCTGCTTTTCAGGCAGGAATTTGTATCCTATAAATGCAAAGTACAGAATACCTGCTATAAGTATCGGAAGTCCTACCTTTGCATACTCGAAAAATCCAAAGCTAAGTCCAATCTCTCCCATAGCTGATTGTGCTATGAGATTTCCCGGTGCACCGATGAGAGATAAATTTCCACCCATGGCTGCTGCAAAAACAAGTGGCATAAGAAGTCTCGATCTCGAGTATCCTGATTTTGCTGCAATTCCGATAACTACCGGAATGAGAACTGCTGCAGTTCCTGTGTTTGAAAGTACTCCGCTCATCAGTCCCACAATCACCATAATTGCTATGATAAGCTGCCTCTCTGTTTTGGCGAAGTGTGTGACCACTCCTCCAATTTTGTTTGCCATACCGGTTTCAAACAATGCTCCTCCGACGATAAACATCGCTACGAAAAGAATTACATTGCTGTCAATAAATCCTGAAAAAGCTGTTTTCCAATCCAGTACTCCTGTGATAACAAGACCGACGCATACTATCATGGATGTAACCCCAAGCGGAATCTTTTCCCACACGAACATCACAACGGCAAACAATAAGAATAAAAGTGTTATTGTTGCTGGACTCATATCTTTTTCCTCCTCCGTATAATATTTGATATTTGATATTGTATCCAATTTCTGAGTTTAAGATATAACAAAAAACCGAAATCGTCAATACCTTTTTGACAATTTCGGCAATTTATATATATTCCACCTATTCAATTTGTGCATCTATTACAAGTAATGTGTTAAATTAGTAACTTACATCTACACATAATATGTCAGCATATCATCACGACTACGCATGATATGCTCATACATCCTCCGCTGTGCAAGCTGCACATCATGAGCCTTGATTGCTTCGTATATAGCCTCATGCTCCTTTATAGAAATGCCCGCATATTCCTCCTCTGTGACCATGCTGCCCATTGAAAGTCCGTTCCATAGTTCTGCGATCATATTTTGCATCTTTTTGTTGCCGGATGCTGCCCAGATTTCACTATGAAACTCACGGTTTAAATCCGCATATCTGCTATAATCTCCGGAAGCGGTCATCTCCCTTGCATCCAGGTATGACTGCTCTATCTTGCTGATATCGATATCAGGTGAAGCAGCAAAACCTGCACATGCGCTCTCGAGTATGCCTCTAAGCTGATAGTGCTCCCTTATGTACGTCTCTGTAATTCCAAGTACTATTGCTCCCTTATTCGGTCTTAGCTTGATAAGTCCGTCATGCGCTAATATCTGAAAAGCCTCACGCACGGGAGTTATAGATACATTAAGCTGCTGCGCTACACTTTCCAGTGTAAGATTTTCTCCCTCTTTTAGCTGTTTTGACAAAATTGCCTTGCGCAGCTCCGATGCTACACGCTCCTTCGCTGACGGAATCTTTATCGGTTTAAGTCCTATCATAATTACTTTTTCCTCTTGTTATCTTTTAATTTTATATGCTTCCGAATCATCTGTCATTATTCAGTATAAAATAAGTCACCAATTACCTGCTGCTTTCTTCCCTCTCTGCTATAACAGCCTCACAAAGACTTCCAAAATATTCTCCCAAAAGTTCTCTGACAATATTTATATCCTTATCCGAATATGCCTCTGCTATTTTCGATAACAGCTCAAGTCTTCGCGCATTTTCCCTGCCTGCTGCCGTCTCTTCAACCGCAAACCTGATATAGCACCAAAGACCATTTTCAAGAATATGTGTAAAATACTCGTTATGACTATTGGATATAATTGTCTCATGAAACTGCAGCTCTGCAGACAATTTTTCATTTATAGCAGATGGCTCATATACGCAATTGGGCTGCTCACTGTTATCACTGACCGCTTTATCCCACAAACATATACCAGACTGCAGCATGCCCTTTAGCAGTTTTATCTCCACATCTGAAAGCAACTCATAGATTTCCGTTATCACCTCGTCCGAAAAATCAGCCACCACCACATGCCTTGTTGCCAGTCGCTTTGCCAATCCCTGCGACTCAAGTATCTGCAATGCCTCCCTGATTGGTATTCTCGAATAACCGAGACTATCCGCAAGCTCTTCCTGTCGCAATGGCACTCCTGATGACATACGTCCTGATAAAATTTCATTCTGAATAGCTTCCGCTATATAATCACATACTCTTTTATTTCTCATAATATATATTATATCTGATTTTGGATACAATTTCCAGTCAAACTTATTACACCGATTTATCCTAATCTCTACATCCGCATAATCCAGATCAAACCCTATCCACACCTTAGTTCCTTTTCCAATCTCTGACTCCATGCGGATTGTATGCCCCAGCTTGTCTGCCATCTGCCTGCACAGATAAAGCCCAATTCCTGTAGCCTTCTTATCGGCATGACCATTGTAGCCTGTGTAGCCCTTTTCAAAAACGCGTGGCAGATCTTCGGCTTTGATTCCTATTCCGGTATCCTTTATTGTAATAAAAAACCGGTCTTTTTCCTCTGCAGTTTCTATTGTAACAACCCCATGCGGTGTATATTTTATGGCATTTGAAAGTATCTGTTCCAGCATAAATGCAAGCCATTTTCCGTCAGTATATACCTCCTGCCCGGTTCCTGAATAATTTATCCCAATATGCCTTCGTATCATAATTTTTGCATATTTTTTAATGGTATCACGTATGGCACCATCCACACTGACTTTTTCAAGCACAAAATCATTTTCGGTGCTGCTCACACGCTGATACTGCAAAGCCATACTGACATATTCCTCTATGCGGAACAATTCGTCCTCAAATGAATCCATGTTATCTGACAGCTCTGTGAGTACAGCCTGCTGTTTCAAAGCAGCATTTAATCCAGCAGCACCGATATTCCCACCTGTCATATCGCCTATATGGCACTGACTCTGTTCATCATCACATATAAGCTGCCCAAGCTCCTCCCGCTCTGCCTCAAGCAGTAGTTTCATAGCCGATATCGGGGTCTTTATCTGGTGCACCCACATAGAGTAATAATCTCTCATCTGTGATTGTCTGATTGCAGCACTGCTTTCTGACTCGCTTCTTGCAATACTTTGATTTTCCAGCAGCCGATGATAAAGTATCTCCACATCATCTGTTGCTTCCGGAAGCTGTGCCTGTTCCTCAAGCGGACGCTTTAAAGCATTGCTTAGAGCTTTTACCTTGCTGCTATATCTGAAAAATCCAACCAAAACTGTTATCAGAAGAAGTATTGCATCAAGCACTGCCGCATACACCAGATCCTGTTTGCGCGCACCAATCAGGTACATGTAAAGCAAATGGATACATGACATTGTGACTATCATCAGAATCCATATATAGTTATGTTTTATAAAATTTGTCAGATGCGGTTTGTTTTGTATTTTTGCCATGACCTCTCACCCCAGCCTGTACCCAAGCCCCTTTTTTGTGACAATAAAGCTCTCAAGCCCTATAGAATCCAGCTTTTTACGCAGCCTGTTGACATTCACCGAAAGTGTATTCTCGTCCACATACGCATCACTCTCCCACAGCTTTTCCATTAGAAGGCTGCGTGATACAATCCTTTCTTTGTTGTCAAAAAGTGTCTGCAATATTTTGAGCTCATTCTTTGTAAGCTCGAGCCTTTTGTCGTCATAGGTTATGGTGGCATCAGATATATTGAGCATGGCACCATTATGCTCCAAAACACTGTTGTTTGCGCCAAAATCATAGCAGCGCCTGATGATAGCCTGTATCTTTACGGTCAGCACATCGAGGTCAAACGGCTTTGCTATAAAGTCGTCTGCCCCCATACTGACTGCCATCACTATATTCATATTATCAGCAGCGGATGACAGGAAAACCACAGGAACCTTTGATACCCTTCTGATTTCCGTACACCAGTGATACCCATTGTAAAACGGCAGACCGATATCCATAAGCACAAGATGCGGATCAAATGATGCAAATTCTGACATTACAGCATCAAATTTCTGCACCACATGCACATCATAATCCCATTTTTCCAAATGTCTTCTGACAAGCTTTGCTATGGTCTCGTCATCCTCAACCAAAAATATTCTATACATTATTTTCCGCTTTCTTCCATGATAATCTCAGCCGCATCTATGATGAGCTGTGATGCCTTCATACGAAGTAAATCCGGCTTGAGCTGTGCCTTTGGAAGCACCTGCTTTACAACGTCAACAGGCTGACCATACTTCTGTGAAATAAGCTCATACTGCTCATCCATCTCCTCGTCAGATACAGTGATATTTTCCACTCTGATGATTTCATCGAGAACAGCCTCAAGCTTTACCTGCTTCTGTGCTACAGGCTTGAGTTCATCCTTTAAGCCATCCATAGTCTTGCCTGTCATCTGAAGATACTGCTCCATAGCCACACCCTGCTGTGCAAATGATGCTGCCATCTGCTGAAGCTGCATATTTACCGCTGTCTCTACTGCCTGTGGCGAAACAAGGCATGAGCTGCTCTCAAGAATCTGGTCATAGAGCTTTTCTCTTGCCGCATCTGCCTTTCTTGCCTCTACCTGGTACTCAAGATACTCGTTGATATATTTCTTTAAATCCTCCACTGACTGTACCTCAGGGAAATTGAGAGATGCTGCAAACTCATCGTTCAGCTCTGCTTCCTTCTCATTGTAAATCTCGTGCAGCTTAACCTTGAAAACAACCGCTTTGCCTGCAAGCTCCGGCGCATGATACTGCTCAGGGAATGAAAGATTGATGTCTCTGTCCTCACCGATTTCCATGCCTACAAGCTGCTCCTCAAAGCCCGGAATAAAAGAGCCTGAACCGATTCCCAGAGGATATTTCTCAGCCTTTCCGCCCTCAAACGCAACTCCGTCCTTAAAGCCCTCGTAGTCTATTACTGCCGTGTCGCCCATCGCTAACGGGCCTGTTTTCTGCTCTCTGACAGGATTTCCTGAAAGAAGTGTCGCTATCTGTGAATTAACATCCTCCTCTGTATATGCAATATAAGGGATGTTTGCCTTTAATCCTTTGTAATTTCCTAATACGATGTCCATGATTATACCTTTCTTTTATGTGTATTTATATCTGCTTAACGAAGCTGTTATATGCAAATAGTATACACTAGTTACCAAATAAAGCCAATAAAAACTAATTGCCTGCTTTAAAAAGGATTGTAAGGCTGTGATACGTGAAAATGGTTCTAATCTTACGCAATCAGGCTATTAATAGCCTTCAATTCATACAATGTAAATGGATCAATATCTATACAATCACTTTCATCCATTTTTCCGGAAATATCCCATGCAAGCGTTCCATTCATTACCGTACATGTATTTTTAAAATTTTCAATATTTCTCAAAGGCTCAAAAATTGAAGATTTAAGATCCTGTGTTGTATCATAATCAACTATTTTACCATCATCAAAGAAAACCTGTACATGATAATTATCTAAAGGTATTACCTGTACAACTGTAGGAAAATATTCATTCATATATTTCACCTCTCATTATATAAGTGGATTAATTTTGTTCAATGGTTTCATGTCCTTGGCCAATTCCCAATTCTGCATTAATTCATCCTGATGAATCGTACACCAGGCCAATATCAATCGTAATTGTTTATTCGGCAAAGAGCCTCTTATTACTTGTATATTATTAATATCTACTAATGCTTTATGTCCATTATATTCAGCATGAAAATGTGGTGGCATATGGTCATTATAATACATAGTGACTCTAATCCCATAAAATAATGATATCTCAGGCATATTTTACCCTCTTTCTATAGAAACAAATCCGCAATATTACATCAATAGTATAGCGGATTTACATCTAAAACACAAATTAGAAATTATCTTTTTATTTGCAGGCTTAATTTTTTACTGCCTTAAAGCACAGCCATCTATGCTCAGCTTCCTTAAAAATCAAAAAAACAATTCCCACCATAACCGGTGTATACAGTCCCAAATCGAGCCAGCTTTTTACATGCCATCCATAATATGCCCCTCTCATAAGAATTGCTGAAAGCTGTCCAAGTATGACCGGTATCATAATATTTTTTCCAACTACTATAAGCTTTGCTTTTCTCAACTTTTTAAGATCAACCGGCAAATATATATATTTCTCAAATATATTAACTTTTCTACCATTTTCCCATATATATGTAATGTATCTGGACTGTGCATAATACAATCCAAATGTAAAAAACACCACCATATTATAATAATAAAGATCAAATTCAGTATTCATTACACCACAAAATGCACCTGCGATTACCACAAACCCCATACCCATATTCATGAGGACATACGTTCCGCAGGTCTCAACCATCATGCGCTTTTTCCAATTGTCATGCTCCGTTTTAATCAGGGTACTCATATCCATTTCACATCTCCATCTGTTTTCTATTGCGTGTTGTACACCTAATGCAAGCTATAAAATTATACCATTCACCCCCGGTATTACCGGCAGCAATTATAAGCTACTCAAGTATCTCACGCATTGAATATTCTCCGTTCTTTATATCTATAACATAGTCTGCCACCCTCGACAAATCCTCGCCCAGATGCGTGGCAAGAAGTATTGTCATCTCATACTCTGCCACAAATTCCTGCAGTAATTTTAAGAAATCATCCCTGAACACCGGGTCGAGATTGGCAGTCGGCTCATCCATCAGAAGCACTTTGGGTCTGTATGCTGCCGCAAATGCAAACTGATACTTTATCATTTCTCCTGTAGAAAACGAGCACAATCTGCGTCTTGGAGAAAGCTCCAAATGTGCAAGCATCCTGTGATACTCCTCACTATCCCAATTCTTATAAAATGGACTGTATATTTTTTCGTTTCCATTGGCATCCTGCGACAGGTAAAATTTCCTGTCCTGCGACACTATTCCTACAAGCTCTTTTACCTTGGTCTTATTTTTTACAACATCAAGACCGTCTATGTATATTTTGCCCTTCATTTTGTCATACATTCCAAGCATCATATGAAGCAGTGTGGTCTTTCCCGCACCGTTTTCTCCCTGTACACCTACAATGTAGCCCTTTGGTATTTCTAAATTTGCGGGCTTAATCATAAATTTTTTTAATTTTAAAGCGGCATTTTCTATTTTTATAATTGTCTCATCCATTATTTTTCTCCCAATACACGAACCATATCTATTATATCCTTCAAGGTCATTCCGGCATTCTCACAATCTGCAAGCAGTTCTGACATCCTGTTCTCAAGATTCATCATCTGTTTTTCACGCAAAAGATCATTTTTCTGCTCGCACACGTAAAATCCACGCCCCGGCACCGACTCTATTACGCCTTCCTTTTCCAGCTCCTCATAAGCACGCTTTGTCGTAATCACACTGACTGCCAGCTCCTTTGCCAGCACTCTGATTGACGGCATGCCATCGCCTGCCTTAAGCTCACCGCTTACCACTGCATCGCGTATCTGATTTATAATCTGCTCATATATCGGCATACTAACTGTTGTTGAAATGACTATTTTCATACACACCTCTACGCAATTTTTTTGTCTTTTTTTGATTCAGCAAACTCGTAATCTGCCATACAGCGAACAATATCGTCATAATATTTTTTCCTGCAGGATACAATCATCGATATAAAAAACACACCTATCACTAAAGAAATTAATATCTGAACCAAATCCAGCGAGCTGTCATTCTGGTCATAGCTTGCGGCAACAACCACCGCAGACATAAACATGATTACATCAAATATCGTTAATCTGCCCGGATTCACGCTGCCCAGATAATTGTCAAATGAAGTACAATACAAAATACCTGCCATTACAAGCATCTCACACATATAATAGACTATTCCTGATACTGTCAGAGTCTTATCAGGGCTGATTATTGCCGTGATTAATATAGGTAAAAGCAGCACTATATACGACACACTGAATCTGTATTTGAACATTTTTTGTATATAATGCTGTCTTTGTTCTCTTGAATACGGAGCCAGATACATATACTGTGGCAATTCGAATGCGCTTCTATTATGATTGCTGAAAATGAAAAAAATGCTGATCATCAAATTGTATATATACATTACCTGATTCAGGCCTCCAAATGAGCCTTCTGTAATTCCAAGCCAGAATAATGGTATCATAACTATGGCCAAAACAAGCTCCCGCCTGCTGCTATCCAAAATATTTTTCCACAATATTTTCGGCATTTTCCTTTCCCCCTTTCACCAGATAATGTATCAGCTCCCTGATATCCGGAGTATGCTCTTGAAGCTCTCTGTCTACCAGAATACATTTATCCCTTATAACCATGGCAGTGGAGCTGTATGTGCCTTCTTCCATGTAAACCACAGCTTCCCTGGGTATCATCTTACATTTATATACAGGTCCTGTAACTATCCGAAAATGCTCACACGCAGCATCCTTAGGCTTAAAAAACAACAGCCTCCCTGCCTGCATATATGCAATATAGTCTGCTATTCTGTCCAGATCCTCCGTAATATGAGAAGAAATGATAATGCTTTTTTCACCATCCGACACAAGCTCTGTACACAGCCTTAAAAAATCCTCCCTGAAGTGCTTGTCAAGCCCTGCAGTAGGCTCATCGAACAAAAAAAGCTTTGCTCCATACGACAGTGCAAATGCAAGCTGCGCTTTGATTTTCATACCTTTGGACAGTTTTTTGTATTTCTGCTTTCTATCAAGGTTAAATCTTTCAAGATATCCCAGATACTTTTCCATATCAAACCGCACATACATCTGCCCATAGTATTTTCCGAGCTTTTCGAGATTTATATTCTCATCAAAAAATCCCTCATCACCTACTACCGCTATTACTTCCCTGGCTGCTGCCTCATCGCTGTTTAAATTGTGTCCATCTATCACTATGTCTCCTGTTGACCTATACAGTCCCATCAGGCAGCGCAAAAGAGTTGTCTTGCCTGCTCCGTTTTCTCCTACAAGGCCGCATATATAACCCTTTGGCAAATGAAACGATATGTTTTCCAGATGAAACCTGTCCTCCCCGGACATTTCCTTATCCAATTCATGAACCCTTAGCATAACTCTCTCCTTTGCTTTCCCACAATTAAAATAGGTGTGCATATACTGTATATATAAATATATACAGTATATGCACACCTTTGTCAAGATATATTCTAAATGTTTATGTACTACGACCAATATTACAACTCAATCAGGAAAAGAAATGCCAGTCCATAATAGGTCACAACTGCCACCAGATCATTCACCGTCGTGATAAGCGGGCCAGACGCAACCGCCGGGTCAATCTTTATCTTGTGGAAAAACATCGGAATCACTGTGCCCACAAGGCTTGAAATTGCCATTGCCACAAGCAGTGAAACTCCTACACAGCCTGATACCGCAAATGCTCCAAGCCATGTGTAGCCCTTGAACAGATGCACATATATTCCCAGAAATACAAGTGCCATTATTCCAAGCAAGCCACCATTTACAAGGCCTATTCTTACCTCTTTTACTACAAGCAAAAGCTTCTGCTTACCGCTTAGATTCTCATCCATGAGTACTCTGATTGTGACAGCCAGAGACTGTGTTCCTACGTTTCCTGCCATGTCAAGCACCAGCGACTGGAAGCAGATGACTATCGGCAAAGCCGCTACCACATTCTCAAATATTCCAACTACGGAAGACACTATCATTCCCAAAAAAAGCAGGATGATAAGCCATGGCATTCTCTTTTTCATGCTCTGCAGCGTGGTCTCCTTCAGATCCTCCTCTGCGGTCAGTCCGGCGAGCTTTGCATAGTCCTCACCCATCTCATTGTCTACCATCTCTACAATATCATCAGATGTGATGACACCGAGTATATGCTTATCCTTTGAGAGCACCGGAATTGAATCCTCAGCGTAGTCCTTGATTGTGTCGATACAATCATCGATTTTCTCATGGTCGAGCACATATGGATATGAATGGGCTATAATGCTTTCCAGATTCATGCCCTCCCTGGCTGTGATTAAATCCTTTAAATCAATAGCTCCCGCAAAGCATTCATCTGAATCAACCACATATATAGTCATGATATTGTCGTTTTCGCCCGCCTGCCTCACGAGCTGGCTCATCGCCTGCTTCACTGTCAGGCCGTCCGGAATACAGATGTAGTTGGTTGTCATATAGCTGCCGATTTCATCATCGTCATATGACAGAAGCATCCTGACATCCTTTTCCGCTTCCTCATCCAGATGCTCTACAATCTCCTTCTTGTCCTCATCCTCCAGATTTTCAAGCAAATCGACAGCATCATCCGAATCCATCAGCGATACTACCCTGGCAGCCTGCTCCACAGACAGCTCATCAAAATAGGCCTGCGGCTCATCAAGATATGCAAAAATCTCAGCTGTCCGCTGTGTTCCAAGGAGCCTGTAAAGACGTTTGCGCTCCTTCTCGTTCATTCCTGCAAGCATATCAGCAATATCATTCTCATGATAATCTGACAAAACCTCCAGAATTTCCTTATCCGTTTTGTGGCTTCTCAATAGAACAAGAAGCTCTTCGTATTTCTTTGTATTCATCTCCATTTCTCTCCTTTCCCATTTCCGATAGCATTTTCCACATAAAATAAACATATGTGGTTCTCCAAAATCCCGGGATTTTGGAACATAAAAATCATTCCATGATAGAAAGGACGAAACCCGTGCACTCTATATATTTGTGCACGAAAAAAGCACCTAACGGTGCCCTGATATATAAACAAGTATGCATTTGTGCACAGCAAAACACAGCACGGCGTAAGCCGATATTCCTTAATATGCCTACACTGTACCTCTAAAAACTGTCCTGTGATGAATCCTTCCACGGACAGAATCCACTATGCCTGCCAATACAATACTCACTTGTATATCAGCACCGATGTTGTTCTTACTTCGCCCAAGACCATCACTACTGTCCATGAAATTCACCTCCATACTTAGATTCTTAATTTCTACAATTAAAGTATTAAATTCGGTATACATCACCGGCCTGCAGATATCTGTCACGTCCGTAAATCCTACCAAACTCTTAACCGTAGAAATTGTATCATCAATATACACAATTTTCAACCCATTAATTATATCTTAAGACACACCATACCTACATTTTACAAGCACGAAGCGTAAGCACCGGGCGAAGACCGGTGCACACACGCGACAATTTTGCCACAACGTAAGGGGCGTAGGTCCCGGGTCTCGGTGTGGAGTGGCGGCATGTGCTCTCGTGTGAGCGCATAGCGAAGCTGCCTAGATACTGTAGAAATTATGCCCATGAAACGCAGAAATGCCCCACCAAGGACGGCGGGGCAAGGATTATATGCGCCATGGACGGCGCATATAATCCGGTTTCGTCAATCATAGAAACCCTAAAAGCATAATTTCGTACAGAATCTTGGCAGCGAAGCGTAGCGAACGCAAGAGTACATGCCGCCACTCCACACTGGGACCCGGGACCTACGCCCCGTCCACCCAAGAAAAAATTCATTAAAATCTACTGGTTCTCTGTTGGTTCATCTGTCTCCGACTCACTGTCGTGCTCCACTGCAGGATCCACATATGTATACGTATTCTCAGACTTTCTGAAAATGGTATCACTAGATCCAACCTGGCACACAGTTATCTCATCACCATCACTGATGTCTTCCTTATTGATAGCAAGCACACCTGCTGAGAGATAAGTCGAAGCCACCTTGGAGTCGTTGATATAAACCTTACTCCAGTTGGTAAAGTTGTGACCGTAAATATATACTGTATCACCGGTCGATGAATCAGACACATTTGTGATGTCCACCTTGTCAATTCCCATGACAAGATCTGAAGCCGGATATAGATCTGTGCCGTTGTAGCAGTAGCGCTTTCCATAAAGGATATCGTACTGTAACAGGTCAAGTCCATCCTGATATGATGCCTCATCTGTACTGTTCATCTGAGTCTGATGATAGTTCATGATAGTTCCCTCATGGATACCTACAGTGTCTGTAGTCTGGGCAAGAAGCTGGTAAGCATAAAGGTCAGCATCCTCCTTTGGCAGTCCCATGTTGTTCCATGTGATGTACTTTGTCTTGTAGATATCACCTGACTTCATATCAGAATCCTGAAGTCCCATTGTAGGGAGGTGATCGCCAAACATAACAACGATGGTGTCCTCATCTCTCTTAGAAAGCTCATCTGTGAGCTCCTTGATGAAGCGGTCAGCCTCGTTGAGCTGGTTTACATAATATGTCCAGGCATTTTTCATGCCCTCGTCCTCAACACCTGATACGGTGTATGTAGGATTTTCAATAACAGGCTCCTTTGGATAGTCACCGTGAGTACCAACTGTGATGATATAAGTAAAATCAGACTGATTTGGTGTAGCATCAAAGGTCTTCATAGTCTCGCTGACGAGAATATCATCTGTAGGCCAGCTTCCGTTTGGAGTGTACTCTGTGATATTCATGAGCTCCTTGCTTGTAAAGGTATCAAAGCCCATCTTAGAAAATGCATTGGTACGGCTGTAGAAATTACCGCCGTTGTTGTGCACTACATGTGTTGCATATCCAATCTTAGATAAATCAGAGGCAATGCTCTCGCAATCCGTCTGCTTTAAGATAGTCTTGTATGGATACTCTCCTGTACCGAAATACTGCATGCTGAGCCCTGTAAGCATCTCAAACTCTGTGTTAGCAGTTCCTGCTCCGACTACAGGTACATTCAGATATCCGCTTGAATAGTTTTTCTCAAGCTCATGGAATGTAGGAATAGGATCCTCATTCACCTGAAGGAAATTAATCTCGTCCGGGTCACAGAATGACTCTAAAAGCACACAGATGATGTTTGGACCGGTCTTTCCGTCCACTGTGGTGGTCTGCTTCTGAGAATTGACCTTCTGCTCTACATCTTCCACATTCTGCTTATTGTAGTCCTCCGGCTTTTTCATTCCACGGTCCACTACGGTAGATGAGAATGAGTATACAAAGCCATAATCATCATAGCCCTGGGCGATGTTTGAATAGTAGCTGGCAACCACATTGGTATTCTGTGCCACATTGGTTGTAACAGGGATTGCTACGAAAAGCAATGCTAAAAATGCCACTGAAACACCTGCATAACGGATTTTGCCTGTATATTTAGGCCCCTTGATAAAAAGTGCCACAAGAAACAGTGCAAATGCACCAAGTCCAACTACAACTATTGTAGCCTGCTGCGCTGTGAAATAGCTGGTATTGTTCATGGCTAAAAGCTCCGGAATACACTTTAAATCAGTATAACCAAACGGTGTGACACGGTTTGAAAGCACACAGCCGTTGATGATTCCGAGGATAGTCCAAAAGCCTGTAATTATTACCCTTGCAAAAGCCCTGCGCCTGAACAGATACACAAGTGAAAATGATACAAACACTAAAAATGAGTTGTACATGAACGCAAGTGTATGTGCATCTACGAACTTACATGCAGAGATAAAGCTCCTGCGCGAAATAATCTCCACTATAAATACGATAGCCATCGCTATGATTGCATGGAATAAAAGCGAATATTTATTTAAAAAATCAATTCTGCGATAATATTTTTCTGAATGAATCTTGTCTTTCTTTACAAAGAGCTTTTGTTTAATGACATTCAATACATCAAATATTTTCTTCATATTTTCCTCCTATTTGCCTTTCTTTTACCTTCTCTTTACTACATGATAATATAGACAAAAATATGCACAAAAACAAGGGCATTTTTTTATAAAAATTGACGTTAAAATTATTGTTTTTGGGTAAATATTGATAATAAAATTAACTCTTTTTCCCTATTTTGGTTGTTTTCGTAAATTTTGAGTATAAAAACTATTGTTTAATCCGTGGGTAATATGATTATGAAGCCAATGGATTGAAATGTAAATAGGGAAATCGCATATTTAAAGAAAGTTTAATATTTAATAGTGCGTGGCGAATGCCACAGATTCAGGTGCCGCAGACCACACACCCAGCAGCTACGCTATGCGATTAAGATTCTGTACGAATTATGCTTGAAGGTTTTCTATTAAATACAGGCATATATACCGCACCCGGCGGATATATGCCTGCTTCATTACGAAATATTTAAATGCGCTCAAGTACTTCGGTTGCTTTTGCGAGGTGGTCGTTTTCTATGCTGTAGAAATCACCCTTATCGGCGATAGCTGCATATGATGTATCGAGTGGCAGCTTGCCAAGTACCGGTACTGAAAGCTCTTTGGCAATCTCGTCTATATGGCTCTCTCCAAAAAGCTTTATCTCCTTGCCGCAGTCAGGACATTTGAGATAGCTGAAGTTTTCTACCACACCAAGCACTGTGATATGCATTGCCTCCGCCATGTTGTAGGCCTTTTTGACAATCATATTGACAAGCTCCTGTGGTGATGTGACGATTACGATTCCATCTACCGGGAGGGACTGGAATACGGTGAGAGGTACATCTCCTGTTCCCGGTGGCATATCAACGAATAGATAGTCTATATCGCCCCATGCTGTCTCGTTCCAGAACTGTTTTACTACTCCGGCAATGACTGGGCCTCTCCAAATAACCGGATCCTCCTCGTTGTCCATGAGGAGGTTTACTGAGATGAGCTTGATGCCCTCTTTTGTCTCATACGGATGCATCAGGCCGTTTTCGTCTCCGAGTATCTGGTCATGTGCGCCAAACATCTTTGGTATTGACGGTCCTGTGATATCGGCATCGAGGATACCAACCTTGTAGCCCTTCTTTGCCATGTTTACTGCCAGTGAGGATGTGACGAATGATTTTCCTACTCCGCCCTTTCCGCTGACAACTCCTATTACATGCTTGATGTTTGAAAATTTATTCTGCTCTACGAGGAAGCTCTGTGGTCCGCCATTATGTGATGGACAGCCCTCGCAGCTTGATTTTGTGCAGCTTCCCGCGCTGCTACAGCTACTGTTTTCCGGCATTTTTATCTCCTTTTCTTATGAGAAAGCAATTGTTGTATTTCACAAAATATATTTGTGATTGCGATTACTTCTCCTATACTGTGTTTATTTATGTGTTTATCGTTCATATTTCATACGACATCTATATAATATAGTATAACACGTATGCAGTATTTTTTATGCTTTTTTTCAAAAACACCCCTATTCCCACCTGTTTAATCGTATTTATTTCGTGACTGTTTCACGGAAATTCAGCCACCTTTTCATGTTTTGTCACTACATATCCATAATCGTGCTACGTTTTCCCTTTTTATTATGTGGATATTCACGCAGCTTTATAACATAATCGAGCTTCTTGTCATAAATGATTGTCAAGGAGTTAATTAAGGTTAATTAATGTAAATTAGTGAATTTTTAGAATAGCATTGCTAATCTCTCCAAATACTACTATAATTATAATTAATTCATATGAGGAGAATAACAGATGTGTCTTACAATTGATGAACTTAGAGGTTTGTGTACTCCCGACAATATTTATTTAACACTGCATGCGTCAAAAAGACTTGAGCAACGTGGTATCCTCATTGACGATGTCATATCATGTATCATGACCGGTGAAATAATTGAGGAATACCCTAATGACTATCCATATCCCAGTTGCTTAACACTTGGAAATCTGAATACAAAATGTCCATTACATGTTGTAGTCGGTTCCAATCACGAACAGCTCTGGATTATCACCGCATACTACCCGTCTTCAGACAAATGGGAGTCCGATTTAAAAACAAGAAAGGAGAATTGATATTATGAAATGCTTCCTGTGCAAAGGTGATACTGTCAAAAGTACCACAACTTATATGACTGCATATAAAAACTGTTATATTATTATAAAAAATGTTCCATGCCAAAAATGTTCACAGTGTGGTGAAGAGTTTATTAATGGCTCCACAATGCAAAAAATCGAGTCCATTATATCAAAACTAAAATCCATGCTACCAGAAATAACTGTAATTGACTTTCAAAATGCAGCCTAAATTTCACATAATAAATGCCGGATGAAATATCATATTTCTATCCGGCATTTCATTTATAACCTCATTATTCTTTTGCTTTAAGCTTCATTTTCAATTAAATTTTTTCCCATTTTCAACAGCAAAAACCGCCACCAGCGAACTTACCAGCAGAAGCATCGGATAAAACAGATACGGCAGTATATTAAAGGCTGACACATCATGCCCCAGCTCGTGTACTGCCGATATGGCCACGAGCATCTGCGCTCCATATGGTATCACTCCCTGAAAAATGCACGAAAATGTATCCAGTATAGACGCTGTTTTACGTGGGGTTATGTCATATTTCTGAGCCATTTCCTTTGCTATCGGATTTGCCATAACTATAGCAACTGTGTTGTTGGCAGTGGCAATATCGATAAGTCCTACCAGAAGTCCCATACCGAGCAGTCCACCTCTTTTGCCCTTGAATGTCCTGTAAATACCCGAAAGCAGGGCATCAAAGCCACCATATTCACGAATCAGCGCACACATGGCTGCCACAAGCACTGCAACCATACAGGTTTCAAACATGCCTGACGCTCCACTTCCCATATTGGTAAGCAGATCGTATGGTGCTGTATTTCCTGTTGCGAGCATTATGACCGTTCCCGATATGATTCCTATTATAAGCACTACAAATACATTTATTCCGGCAATTCCACCGATCAGCACGAGAATATACGGTACTATCTGCAACAGATGATATTCCTGCGATACAGCGCCCGCGATATCTGTCCTGAATGACAGAATTGCTATAACAACCAGCGTCATTACTGCCGCCGGAAGTGCAATAAAAAAATTCTCCCTGAATTTGTCCTTCATCTGACAACCCTGTCCGTTACATGCGGCAATGGTCGTATCTGATATAAAGGAAAGGTTGTCTCCGAACATCGCGCCACCCATTACGGAGCCTATACAAAGCGGCAGACCAAAACCCGATGCATCCGATACTGCTGCCGCTATCGGCACAATCAGTGTTATGGTTCCAACCGATGTCCCCATCGCAATAGACACAAAGCATGCCACAACAAAAAGCACCATCACCGCGAACCTTGCCGGTATCAGTGACAGCATGAAATATGCCACGCTCTCCGCACTGCTTCGTCCTACTACACCCACGAACGCTCCCGCGGTAAGGAAAATGAGCAGCATTGTTATGATATTTTTGTCAGCCAGTCCCTGTGCCATTATCTCTAGCTTTTGGTCGAATTTCACACTACGATTCTGCAGACATGCCACCAGTATTGCCACGAGGAATGCTATTATGATGGGCACATTATAAAACCCCATCGGAATTTTCATTACATATTCAAAAAGTATTCCCAATCCCAGATACAGTACGAGAAATACTGCTATTGGTAACAGGGCCATTGGATTTTGTTTTTTCACGTTTATATGTTTCCTTGACATTTTTTTAGCAATTTTCATCATAAGTAATCATCATTAGTATGTCAATAATAATATGCTATTTATTATAATTTTATGTAACTGTTCAGTACCTTCACAGTTGTGAGCCGCAAGCGTTTCGCGCTGAGTTAAAAGGATAGCAGACATTTGTCATACTATTTCTTCCTTAACCCATATCGACTATAACCTCTATATATTAAAGGCAACAGTACAATAAATAGTAAGATGTATAAGAACATCAAGAACGAAATCTGACGAAATACAAACGGACCAATCTGAAAAAGAATTGGCGACCTCACTACATTAAGAATATTAGTCAATACAGTCGGCAACAAATTGAAAAAAGCATCAAATGCCGGTAATACTCTTGCGATAAACGGTATCATACAAAGCAGGAAAAACGGGATACAAACCGCCAGATTCGGTGTATGCATCTTAACTGTCACCAGCATTGTCAGTGCAGCACAAAACATCGTTGCGATATATCCGCCCACAAGTATCAGCAAATAATATTCTCCATATGTCATAACATAAATACTATATGGATCATCAATCTGATACGGTGTGAAAAATCCACTCGTTCCCATTACTGCAAATGAGATAAGAGACAATATCCCTACTCCGATCCAATAGATAACCGTTGACACGAAGATTCCTGCAATAATCTTGTTTTTTATTGCCTTCGATCTCCCGTACTTTGTAGCCAAAAAAACATCCTCTGTTCCGGGGCGGAACTCTCCGGAAAATATACCGGCTACCAAAAAACCTATGATCACTGCCATTAATAGTACATAAGTTTGTGCGTACATTGTCATCGTAGCCCAGGAACCTTTTGCTTCGAACGTAAAAGGTATTTCTATCTTTTTATAAACGTTTTCCAGATAACTTCTCTTTTCAGGTGTGGTTCCGTACTCTTCTGCCATTTTCTTCATATTATCTTGATAGATTGTATAGATGTCCTGTAATTGTTCATCTGAGAGCTGATACACTGCACCTTCATTCCATTCTGAATCCGGAGTCAATACGCCAATTACAAAACTATAAATATCGTAATATGACTGTACTGTTTTACCATATTCTGTATTAGGTATCTCATCTTGATACTTAGCCGATAATGTCTTGTAATCATTTATCACTTCGGAAATTTTCTCCGTTGTAAGTTTCCCTTTCCATTGATTGACATCTTCAGCCAGAAGCCGTCCCGCGTCAATACCTGTGTGGCTCTGTCCGTCTGCATCCGTATAGCTCATACTCCCAATTGCCATACCTGAATAAATAACCGTCATCACAAGTACTGCCGCAAGCAGAACCTTATTCATCCTCTTTGAAAAAATCTTTTTCAGTTCATATTTGAACATCATCTTTATCACCTGCCTTTTCTCCAAAATACAGAAGAAATGCATCCTCTAATGTTGCCTCCACCTGTACTGCATTTCCGGTCGGTGGCATCTTTGAAAGGACTCTCAACTCTACTCCATCAGAAACTGTCCTTACATTTCCAATCAGATATTTTTTCATATAATTGTTCAACTCACTTTTAGGAATAATGCAATTCCACACGAACATATCCATAGACAAAATGATCTCATCTGAAGTCCCTGTATAGAAAAATTTTCCTTCTTTCATTAATATAATCTCATTTGCCACATATTCAACATCTGACACAATATGCGTAGACAACAGTACAAGACGATCTTCCGACAATTCACTGATCAGATTACGGAACCTGATTCTCTCATTCGGGTCAAGACCTGCTGTCGGTTCATCCAACACAAGTATCCGCGGATCATTCAACATCGCCTGGGCAATTCCGACCCTCCGGATCATGCCCCCTGATAAAGTCCGCATCTTTCTTTTCCTCTTTTCAGCCATTCCGACCTGCTCCAACAGTTTTAATGCCCTTTTCTTTGCCATGATGGGCCTGATTCCTTTGATAGATGCAATATACAGCATGTAGTCATACACCGAAAGATCAGGATAAAACCCATAACTCTGCGGCAAATAACCGAGTATTTCCCTATAAGATGCCCCCAGACTAAAGATATTCTTTCCATTCCACAAGATTTCTCCGCTTGTTGGGGTTATCGCTGTACATATCATCCGCATTAAAGTGGTTTTTCCCGCTCCATTTACTCCCAATAATCCATATACACCTTTCCCCATAGAATGTGTTACATGTTCTACTGCGTGTACATTCCCATAATCTTTTGTTACATTTTTAAATTGCAGTTCCACTCGACTTCACCTCCCAGTTTATTTCACAGTTACATTGCGATTTGTGAACACAAAAAATAAGATAACCAAACGATATGATCAACAAGCTCCCCCAGATTGGCATCGAAATCCTCTGATAAATAGAATCTGTCGATACAATCAGTGTCCAGATAAGTATACATGCTATACTTAGGAAAACAGCAATATACTCCATATCATTCCATCTGCTGTACAATAACCGGAAGCAGATACAACAGGAAACATTAAACGGCACTAAGAAATCTATGATGAGTCGGTATGCCGAAATCTGTAATGTATAAACTGAAACACCGAAAAAAAAGGTAGTCATAAGTAAATCCACCACTGAAAACAGCAATATCCTTGCAGCACAGATCCGGCGCAGTGAATAGAATGCTGTTTTTTCAATTTCCACTGCTGAAAAGCTCCGATTCTTCCAAATTTCCGGTATGATCATTATCGAAAACATCACTGACATAGCCCCCAGTGTTCTCTCTGTATTTGCTCCCACATCCGAGTCCACAAGCAGTATCCAAAGCAGAATTAAGATTCCTCCTTGCAGAACCCACCATCTCTTTTTGATAAATTTGAACTGCTCAAATAAAAATTCAAAATATGATGCTCGTCTGTTATCCTGTCTGTTCATAATGTCTGAACACCGCTCTTTTACTGTGTGAACAGCCGTTTCCCGTATATATTCCTTCTGTATCAAGGATTTATACTCCTCGATTTTTCTCTGATATTGCTTCATAATTTTTCCACCTCCAACTGTTTTGCCAGCAATTCTTTTGCCTTTGAAACACGATATTTTACAAGCGACAATTTTATATTTAATAAATCAGCAATTTCCTTTTGTTTTAATTCCTGAAAGAAAAACAGGATTACAATCTCTTTTATTTCTTCCGGGAGCTGCTCCAGAGCCCTCTCTATATCAATCCGGATTTCTATGTTTTTCGGATTCTCATCTTCTATATCCGGCAACTGGTCTGTCATTATTTCCTTCTTTTTCTTGTAATTATTCTTTATAATATTCCCTGCTATGCTATACAAATAGCTCTTTGTCTTCTTGATCTCTGCCCCGCTTATTAGTGCTCCGAAGAATCTCTCAAAAGTTTCCTGTACCATATCTTCCGCATATTCCTGATTATGAGTATGTAAATAACAATATTGATAGATAGAAGAATAATACTTTTCAACCAACTGATTACCTGCTTGATTGTCACCGTTTCTGATTTTCTGAACTAATAAAAAATCAGCAATCATCTCATATCACCTCTCTTGTCCTCTATAATAATAAGACAACTTAAGGTGATAAAAAGTTAGTGGAAAATTAATATTCATTTAATTTTTTATAATTTTCACCTCAGTGACTCGATATATTCCTCCAGACACAATCCTTTTCCTGCATTTCTATGGCAGATTCCACCCAAAAGAAATATCTGCTTCTCTTCTAAATAGATTGAAACTATTAATCATTGGAATTTCATCCTGAATTGCTATATACGAAACAGCCCGCAAAAGCACTAATCCCAATATAAAAACTAAAGCAACCACAACGATATCCGTTTATAACTTCTCATGTTTATCACCTTCAATCTGCTTTCAAATTTTATAATCTATATTTTATGACAATTCAGCATATAGAAAAGTTAGTTATTCTAGAAAATCCCGCAAAAAGGCAGCAAAAAGAGTCCCCCCTTTTGCTGCCTGCAAACAATTTTGTTTTCAATTTAATGGTATCAAGCTTGTACTTGACAAAATGAAAAAACATGAGTTCATTCCGACTAATCATCTTACAGTAACATAGTCATATAAATTGGTATATACATAATTCCGTCCTGATATTTTAAATCCTTCGTATAAATAATGAATCTGTTCTCACACTTTAACTGATATTTCTGAAGCAGATAGTCAAATGATTTGTGCGACATATAGTTTGAAGATTTTACTTCAATCGGACATATCTTCTTTTTCTTCACAATCATAAAATCAATTTCATATTTCTTTTCTCTGGTCGTTCCCTCCGGCACGTACAAATATTCATGAAAATACAACTCATGTCCAGCTGCTCTGAGCATCTGTGCTACAATATTTTCAACAATCATTCCCTGATTAATTCCCAGATTGTCTATAATCAGAGCCTTATATAAATCTTCATCTGTACTGTCCCGGTTCTTCATAATCTGTGTAACCAACAGTCCGGTATCACCCATATATAATTTGAAATTGCTTCTGTCCGCAAACAGCTCCAGTGCAACCTCCGGTTTTGTCACATTGATACACTCATTTCCTATCATTGCTTCAGAAATAAAACTGACCGCATCCATATAATTCTGATAACGCGCATTTTTATCTACCATAGAAAGTTTGAAATGTGAATTTTTATTCTCTAGCTGCTCTGGTATTGTTCGATAAATAACTGACGCTTTTTCCCTGTTTTCTGTATCGTATTTTGCCAGATCCTCTTCGTAAAGGCTCAGAATATTCCGTTTAACAAAATCAATTTGTTCATAACTTTTCCCTGAAACATAAGCATCTACTGCCTGCGGCATCCCACCTACAACCATATAGGTACGAAAGCTTTTCATAATTCTCCGGTGAATCGCATCTCCAAGTGGCTTCCTTTTTTCAAAAGATTCTCTGATCGTAGGAATTGTAACCTCATCATTGATTGCCCATAAATATTCTTCAAAATCCATCGGATACATCTTAATCCGGTACTCTTCCGAAGGAATCAGAATATCCTTTACATTTTTCCGGATTGAGATTAGAGAGCCTGTCTCAATATATTCATATCGACCATCAGCGACTAGATATTTTATCGCCTGCCGTGCCTGCGGAAACAACTGTACCTCATCGAAAATAATCACGCAGTTCTTCCCTTTTAAACGTTTTCCTTTCAGAAGAAATAAGTTCCTGAAAAAAGTATCCAGATCATTCATGTTCTCGACAAAATTATTTTTTACATCCTGGTTTTCTCTTGCAAAATCAAGAATCATATAGTCATCATATTCCTTTTTTGCAAACTCCTCTACAATGGTACTTTTCCCGATACGTCTAGCCCCTTCAAGCAATACTGCCGATGTTCCTGCTGCCAATGTTTTCCACTCAATCAATTTGTCATAAACTTTTCTTTTAAAAATCATTCAGCATTCCTCATTTCATTTTACTTGGTAGTATTATAGCATATTTCCACCTCAATTCTACCATTTTTCACGAAAATGCAAAATTTTTTCGCCTATTTTTTAACGAAAAGCAGAAATGTTTATACCTGCTTTTTAACGAAAAACAGAAATGTTTATATCAAGTTTTTAACGAAAGCACAAAATGTTTGTTGTTTCATTTCTTAAATGCGTTATTTCCGGTTTATTCGCTCAGAAATTCAGCCACCTTTTCTATCTGCGCACTATTGTACTCCATATATTCCAGATAATACTTTTTCACGGTCTCATTCTGCACTTCTTTTTTATAGAGCCACTGTCTTGTTTTAGCCTCCGGTGCAAACAGCACTGCCTGATATTGTGGAGAAAATATCTCATCGAGGCTACAGGCTGATTTGTCCAGCACGCAATTGTAGTCCATATTTTTTTCCGCAAAATACCGATTCAATGCTTCCGCAAACTTTTTTGCTTTTCTCACATGGACAGCATATTCCACCGGATTATACGGCTCTCCTTCTATTACCGGCACCTGCCATACTAAAATACATTTTTTCATCTCTTTGTACTCCTTTCATTTTTGCCAAATTTATATATAGATATCTTTTACACGCTTTGTAACCTCATCTGTCTCTTATTATACATACAAAAAACCGCAATAACAAACATCACTATCAGAACAGGAATCTGCAATGCAATGTCTGATAAATGATATGGTCCGCTGTATCGATATCTTTCTTATCTTGATACTCTCTTTTCCAGCTCATGTATGTATGATAACAAATGCTCTTTTCTCTGTGAAACCGTGTCTAGACCAAACAACTCTGATAACCTTACTGCCACGCTCAAGTCCGAATTAATAAAAATATTCCATCCTATTTTCAGCCCGCAAAGAATAAACACCACACCTATAACTTTTATTTCCCAATAATAAAAATTTATGCAGAACCATACTCCTGTCAGTTCAAACAAAACTATCCAAAATATCTTCTTTCTGTTCTGAATCTGTATTTTCTCCAGTTCCTTATACTTTCGAAGATTATACTCTAAAGTATACGCCAAATCATAATCAGGCAGATTTGTATGTGCAATCCTTCCCTCTTCCGTAATAATAGTGGTCCGATTCACTCTATAGTCATGTAACATGACAGCCACACTTACACACAACATAATTCCACCAATCCAAAGCATGTTTTGATACTTTTTGCAATCTACTTCCTGTATACATATGCCCTTTTTCAAGCTGCTAAGTGAAAAATCCGGCACCTGTTCATACCATTCCATAGAAACATCTTTTTCTGGCAACACTTTACCAATTAAATCAACCTTTCCCTCTAACTGTTCTTCCAGATTCTTATCGTATACCTTTACTCTCACATAAGTATTATCCATGTATGGAATATTGTATACATAGTAATCTCCGAAAAATGTCACCTCTACCTCACACTGTCCTGAAGAAACGTCTGAATTGTATTCATCAAGCGGTTTGGACAGATAATCCTTTAATTGGAACTTGACATACTCGCCCGGACGCAAAACTGACTTTTCATAATCCGTGGCATTATCATATTTGAATAATGAAATTCCATTTATCGCAAGTATTATAATACTTATGATTACAAAAATCCCTGCACAAATTGTCCGATAAGATATTGATATGTTTCTTTTCATTGAACATTCCCATAGAATCCTTACTATAAATTTCCATAATGTGAATTAATTATATGATTATGTAATTTTCCCTCACATGCCACCTTAGCACTAGCATTACTTATTAAAAATGGCCAGTACGTTGCTTTAAATATTTTACCACAATAATTACATTTTGCAGAATATGTCGCAAATTCAAATATATAAAAAATACACCAGTTTTATTGTTCATGTATATTCCTCATAATTATCCTTTGATTGTAATGACATCAAACATAAAATTTGATGCCATTACTTTTGTGCATCACCACCCAATTACCAATTAACCAAAAATTCTGTAAATATCGGTACCTACTCCATATCCTATATTGTATAGCATAAGTCCAATTATCCCTATAATTAATATATTTCCATAAGTTTTATGTTCCATATACCAGCTAATGATTTCTTGCATATAATTCACCCCCTTTAGATTCTCATTAATTTTTTATGCAATACTAATTACTCATTTTTTTTTTAAATGGGAATAAGCTAAAACTACAATAATCCCACATATACCACCAACAATACACGATAACAGCATGTAAATCACCTCTTTCAATATTCTGGTCTGTTCATATTATTTTGTTAACATTATTTTTGTTAATATCATTACAGCGCCCATCAGATTCCAAGTGCCGTGTATTGAAATATTTATCCAGATATTTTTGTATTTTTTATAAATAAATCCTAAAAGTATCCCTGACAAAAAATAGTCTAACCATTGACACAAAAATAGTAGTATATTTGCGTTTCCAAATGAAGAAAGCATATGCATTGTCCCAAACAAAAATCCTGTCACCAATACTGCACACAGTTCTCCATATTTGCTGAAAAACCGAAACAATATACCTCTATAAATTAACTCTTCAGTAAAAGGTCCCATAATTACACTCATGATAACAGCAAAAACAGGATAATCCACAAAATATCCACTAACGTTTGACTGATTTGCAGGAACCGATATATTTGAACACACTGTCCTTTCAATAATTCCAGCGATGCAGCTTAACAAGAATGCAATTCCCACACCTGCCAAAACTCTTTTTATATTTACAGAAATTCTGTCAGCTTTGAATTTTTTAAATGAAGTGATCAAATATTGCTTCATTGTCACTCCAATCATGATAATTAAAGTCAACTGATAAATCATATTTATCAGCAGCCCATAAAATATATTTTTTTCTTTTAAAGTAGAAATAATACCGCTAGCCCCTATGAGCATAAAACAAACATGAATTATTACGACTCCAACTATTAGCTTTTTATGATTCATATCAGTTGATATATAATCGTTTTCTTTTTTCATCTCTTTGTACTCCTCATTTTTTGCCAAATTTATATAAATATCTTTATTAAATTTTGAAGCTTTAACAGTGTTATCAGTATTCCCATTCTTTCCGATTTACAAAAGCTAACTGCCAAATCAAACTTTTAAATCAATTCGTTTTGCTCATCTCTCCACCATTTCTACAATTGACCTGTAAGTTTACTAAAGAATTAAAAGATAGAGTCATCATGTGAAAATAATATTTCTTTCAATTGTCTCCTACCTATTGTTACTGTTTTCACGAAGCAACTTCATTTCCTGAAAAGGAGTTGATATCACCATCATCATACCAGATAAAATCATTATGCTAGAATAAATTTCATTCAAATTAAAACATGCCATAATCATAGCCAAAATGACAAAAATGGAACAAATCCCAAGTTGAAAATTTTTTACTTTTCCCTTTTTATCTTTTTTTAGCTTAACCATTAAAAATCCTATATCCAATAACATATAGAGGATTAAATCTACAATAAATAGAAAAATACTTAGGTCTTTTTCAAAGCCAATTGCTAAAATAATATTATATAATCCCAAAATTACCGAACATACTCGGGTTAATTTAACATCCCAAATCACATGTGGTATCTTCCATTTAAAAGTAGACCAAACCATCAAAAAGCAACCAGAAAGCAATATCATTGTTCTATTTAATTCCATAAACTTCCACTCCTATTGTTATATATTTTTTACCATATTCCAACATTAAAACATATAATATACTACACTACACCATTATTCAACAATTTATTAAAAATGGAAAAGGAGAAAACTTGTCCCAGCTTGATACAATACGTAACCTACTATATACTGATTTATCAAGCTAAGGAAAAATTTCAAAATTCCTTCTCCATAATTAAACATTGTATTAAGTTAGAATGCAATCATAATTCCAACTATAGTGCCGACAGCGCCTCCAATCACTGCACCTGGCACAGATCCTGCTGCGCCTCCAATACCTACACCCGTTGCCGCACAACCAATAATAGTACCCGCAACGCAAAAGCCGCATCCACCTGTTACTAGATATAATTGTTCATCTTCAAGCTCGCTAAAATAACACACAGTATCCATCAAAACATCTCCTTTCGATTTCATGCTACTAATACTTAACACCTTATTGTATTTACTGAACATCTTTTAGTGGCATGCTGAACCAATCAAAGACAATCCAGCACTTGCGCAACCGCCTCCTGCAGAGACTCCTGCAATTGGTCCTGCTAAAATACCAACACCAACACCAACAGCCGGGCTAAAGCCAACCAATACGACTCCTGTAAAAGCTTTAACAGCTTTCCAAGCACCTCCACCACCATCAATTTCGCACATCTCATCCATACTAAGTTCACAGAATCCATTGTTTAATACCATTTCCATTGTTTTAAATCTCCTTTCCTTAATATATTTTCTTTACACTAATCCAAAAAAGTAATATACTCAGCCTAGGTACTTTTCTTAAAAGTGCTTACTTGTTTGGAACTCTGATGGTTTTCGCGAATTTTATCAGAGTTCTTTTTATATAAAACAGACTGTCTTAGACATATCCGATTTATATCTTCTTAAATATCATGCTTCACAAAATCACACTCAAAATTCCCATACTTGACACAGCCATGATCACACCCGCCAACAGAACTCCACAGAAGCATGCTCCAATGCTTTCTTTAAAATCCATCTCCAATATACTTGCTGCCAAAATTCCAGTCCATGCTCCTGTTCCCGGAACAGGAATTCCAACAAAAAGAACCAACGCAAGAAACATACCTCTTCCAGCCTTTTTCTGAAGCTTTTTCCCTGCTTGTTTACCCTTTTCCAGACAGAATGTAAAAAAACTTCCAATGTATTTTTTATCTTTTCCCCAACTCAATATTTTTTGAGAAAAATAAAACACAAATGGTAATGGTAATATATTACCTATCAAACTGATAATATACGTTTGTATAATCGGTACATTCATAGTCAGTCCTGTTGGAATAGCAATTCTAAGTTCTGCTAAAGGTAACATAGCTATAAAAAAAATAATAAGATAACGCATTTCTTATATTTCCTTTATTCTTCCTCCTAATAAATAGTGCCATGTTTTAATTCCAAAGTGTAATGCCATTTTAGATGTACTCGATGATGTATAGCCACAATAAGTACACTTATATTTTTTCCCTCCATCGACTTCAAACAATTCCATATTACATAATTCTTTCATATATTCTCTTTTTCCTTCCTACTACTTATAAAATACTGTTTTTCCTATGCGCGCTTATAGGATTTATATATAAACCGGAAATCCCAGAATATACCTTATTTATTTTACTAATCCACCAAATTTATCTTGTCCAACACAAAATGCAGCACACTGTCATCATCAACAACAATTTTTGCCTGTGCAGCCATTCCACTTTTCAGATTTCCTTTTTCTCCATCCTTATTCTTTATCTCCATATTTTTACATTCTACTTTTACAACGTAATATGCATTACCTGTATTCTGGTCTACAGTCACATCTTTTGCAATTTCTTTTACTGTTCCTGTAAAATATCCATATTCACTTGACGGATATGAAGCCATCTCAAATTTTACTTCCTGATCCGGTTTTATTTTTGCTATGTCAGAATTTTCCACATACACCTGTGCAAAATAACCTGACTGCTCCTTGGGATATATCTGTCCTATGGAATCTCCTTCCTGTATATATGTTCCATTTGAGATTTCCTTATTTGTGTAAAAATATCCTGATGATCCTGCCTTTATGGTACAGTTATTATTTTTTATATCATAATCTTTTAAATAAGCCTCATACTCCTGCTTCTTATCCTCATAAGTAAGAATTTCAGCCGACACATTTCCTTTTTCCGTAAGAATCTTTATATCTGACTCATCTGTATTATTAGAATTTTCTGTCTGCTTCTTTTGAAGTTCTACAGAGGATATATTAGATTTAAGGCTTTCTATCTGTTCATTTGCAGTTTCTATCTGCTGTTCTATTGTTGAAATCTCATTAGACTCAAGATTGGACAATGCCTGATTTTTTTCTGTATCCACCTCTGCCAGTTGTGATGAATCCATTGTGGTTTCATCCTTTTTATTGTCATATTGAAGTGCTGTATAATCATATGATGAAATATAACTTTTTACTATTGAATAGTAATATGTATCGTTTTGGTCGAATGTGTTATTACGCGATATGATACATTGCTTTACATTGTTAAGTTTATTAATTTTTTCATTATACTTATCAATAGAATCATTGATAACTGTAATATTTTCATCGTATACCTCCCCAGTTTTATTCTTTTCCTTTCCTGCATCAATTGAAGTATTTAATAATTCTTTCCTGTCTTTAAATTCTGAATAATACTGGTTATCAGACATTGCATCAAATTCAGAATTATCTCCGTCAAGACTCTTCTGATATGCATTTAGTATGTCAAGACGCTGCTGTACACTATCAAGTTTACTCTTATAATCTTCGATAGTACTTCCAAGGTTTTCAATATCTATCTCATACAGTTCGTCCCCCTCACTCACATACTGTCCGTCCTTTACCGACATTTTAGTTATCTTTCCTGTAACTGCACAGCTTACTGCCGTACTGTCATCGTCACCTCTAAAGACACTATCAGCTTTTACTACTATATCCATCCTGAAAAGATACATCCAGATCAGGGCTATTGCCAGAATTGCACATATTATATATATGGTGTACGGCACAAATCTGTTTGGCTTAGAATCATATACTTCCGTACTGTCACTTATATCCTTTAAATCCACAATTATAGGTTTCATAATTTTCCTCTTTTCATAATCGAAGTTATGCGGTTGCTTTAACATCCACAGTATCAAGCGACTGTTGTTTAACAAGCTGCGCATATTTTCCACCCAGTGCTGTCAATGATGCATGATCACCGCTTTCTATAATCTTTCCATCTTCCAGCACATATATCTTATCGCAATTTTTTATAGTGCTGAGTCTGTGTGCTATAAAGATAGTTGTAACATCTTTTGAAAATTCACTTATTGTCTTATCAAGTGCTCTTTCAGTTATTGCATCAAGATTACTCGTAGCCTCATCCAATATCAATATATCCGGTTTTTTAAGCATGGCTCTTGCTATAGCCAGCCTTTGCCTTTGACCGCCTGACAGGTTTGCTCCGTTTTCCTCCAGTCTTGTCTCATATCTGAGTGGCAGTTTATTAATAAATTCATGTGCCTGCGCCTTTTTTGATGCATCGATGATGTCATCCATCGTTGCATCATCCAGTCCCAGTGTAAGATTTTCAAATATTGAACCACTAAACAAAAATGTTTCCTGTGGTATATATGCGATTTTGTCTCTAAGTGTCTCTATCTGTATATCTTCTATATTATTATCATTTATCAGAATATTACCTGACTCTGCCTGATATAAGTGCAAAAGCAGTTTCGATAATGTTGTTTTTCCTGAACCGCTTTCTCCAACAAAGGCAATTTTTTCGCCCTTTTTTATTGTAAAATCTATATCCTCAAGTACCCTCTGCCTTGTTCCGTATCTGAAATTCACATGTTCGAATTTTATATCCCCGGCAAGACTTTCGGGTGCCATTTTTCTTTGTTCATTTTCCTGCTTTTCAGCTTCAAGATCGAGTATTTCACCCAGTCTGTCTGCCGCTACGACTGCGGTCTGCATCTGTGGCTGCAGATCTACCAGATTCTTTACAGGATCAAGGAAATATGCCAGCAGTGAATTAAATGTGATAAGTGCACCTATTGTCATGTCTCCGTTTATAACACTGACACCGCCTGCCCACAGGATAACTACACCACCTATGAGTTCTACGAAAGTTTTCAGTGACACTTGTATATTGTTAGCCCATGTGAGATTGAATACACTTCTTAACAGTTTTACAAATTTTATCTCTGTTTCCCTGTTTACTTTTCTCTCCGCATTATAAGCCTTTACAGTCTGTATTCCATTAAGAGACTCGACCATATAAGACGTAAGCTGGGCATTATCTTCCATTTCTTTTCGATTAAGTTTTTCATACCATTTATTAAATCCAAGTACGATTACTGCGTACAGTACGATCATTATGATCGTGATAAAAAATAATTTTGAATTCTGTATGTATAAAATAATTGCTCCGGCAACAGCCATAAGTGTATCTATCATTATGGTAAGTGTTGCTCCCGATATGGCATCCCTTACCTTTCCTGCATCATTAAATCGTGAAATTATCTCTCCGACCTTCCTTGTTCCGAAAAAGTTCATCGGAAGTTCCATTACATGCCTGTAATATCCCAATAATAACGCAATATCCAGTTTCTGACTAAGATACAAAAGTAAATGTGACCTGAATGCATTAAGGATTACCCTGAAAAGATTTAGCAATATCACTCCTATTGATAAAGTCATGAGCGTTTTCTTCAATCCATCCGGAAGAACACTGTCTATCAATATCTGAAAGTAGAATGCTGCCAATATTCCAAGCACGGTATATATAAGAGATGCTAAAAAGATCTGAAATATAAGTTTCTTCTGTGGCATGAGCAGATGAAAAAATCTGGAGAAAATTCCTTTTGTCTCATCCTTTTTCTCAAATGTCTCATTCTTAACAAGAATGATAAGGATACCGCTCCACTGATATTTCGGAGGTTTTCCCTCATCATGCACTTCTCCAAAAAACTTCTCCGGTGTAAGTTTTACAATGCCTTCTCCCGGATCTGCAATCACTACCGTCTTTTTCGTTATTTTATGAATAACAACATAATGCAGTAATGCTCCATCTACTATAACATGTGCTATACATGGTAATGGAAACTCCGAGAAAAATGCTTCTTTATCTCCCTTTACTCCTTTGGCGCTAAATCCAAGTTGCTCGGCTGCTTTTATAACACCATATGCATTTGTTCCCTGCTTGTCCGTACCGGCAACTTCACGTATTTTGCTGATACCTATTTTATATCCATTCTGTCTACAGATGGTTGCAAGGCATGCAGCTCCACAGTCGGTTATATCATGTTGTTTTATACAATAATATTTCGTTGACATATGCCCCAATTTAACTCCTTAATTACTAATCTTTTATTTACCAATATCCACTACAACTTTTTCTAAGAGCATATTGCAGATTCGACCTCACTATTATAAATGCACATAGAAAGGAATCCCGGTCAAGCCTCTTCATCAGAATCCAGAAACCGGATCCGTTCCATTGCAGAATTTTAATAGAAGTCCGCCTGCGGTTGCAGAACGCAAACATGCAGCGCGAATAGGGATCAAGTTTGAATTTCAGCTTGATAATTACAGCCAGTCCGTGATAGCTTTTTCTCAAATCGGTAGCTCCACAGGCAAGGTAAACGGTTGTGCCACCTGCCAGATCAAGCATGGTCTTTTAATCCCTGAATCAGAACACTAAAAAGATCTGAAGGGCACTCTGGCATCACTTCAATCCGAATACTGTTAGTGATAAAAATACGGACTGGAGACAGACTGGTGTTCAAAGTCTCATTCGTCGAAATTTCTTTTTCGGTTGGCATTTTTGCAAAAATCATATCCGTATCCGATTGTTCGTCCAATGTTTTCAGCTTGCGCATCCAGTAACTCATTGTAGAGACCGGAACGTGATGTTCCTGACACCATGCTTTGCACGGCTGTCCACTTGAATGAAATTCACTAATTCTTTCAGACCACAGTGTAATTTTTTCATCTGTTTTCATAATGATACATTTTCCTTCCTTTGTTATGAAAAGAGTGTATCAGAAAAATATGGGCGCTAACAGATACAGATGATTACCTACTTACAATTCATCGGCAATTCAATAACATGGCGGTAGTAGCCAAAAAGCAAAGCTATATCCAGCTTTTGGCACAAATACAACAATAAATGCGACCGAAAAGCATTCAAAATAACCTTAAATACATTCAGTAAAATAACACCTATAGATAGAGTCATCAAAGTTTTTCTAAATCCATCAGGTAATACGCTGTCTATTAATTCCTTAAGATAAAAAGCCCCTACAATTCCAAGAATAGTATATACCAGAGATGCCACAAAGATATGTAAAATCAGCTTTTTCTGTGTTAACAGCAAATGAAAAAAGCGACTAAACAAACCTTTTGTTTCATCGTCCTTCTTAAATGTTTCATTCTTTACAAGCAGAATCAAAATGCCACTCCACTGATATTTTGGCGGCTTTTCTTCCTCATGGACTTTTCCAAAAAACTCCTCTGGTGTAAGCTTTACTATGCCAACTACCGGGTCGGCAATAATCACCTGTTTTTTGGTGATTTTATGTATAACCACATGGTGTAATAAATTTCCATCTACGATGACATGAGCAATACAAGGTAATGGAAACTCTGAAAAAAGGCTTCCTTATTCCCTTTTACTCCCTTTGCGCTAAAGCCCAACTGCTCTGCTGCTTTAATTACACCATATGCGTTTGTTCCCTGTTTATCTGTTCCAGCTACTTCACGAATCTGCGTAATGCCAATTTTGTAACCGTTTTGTTTACAAATGGTTGCAAGACAAGCCGCACCACAGTCAGTAATGTCGTGTTGCTTTATGCAATACTATCTCATCTTTTACTCTATTTTCAAATATTTTATTAACAATAAATTTAAATTATCATCCTATAACTAATATTAGCAAAACCATAAAAGTACTCAACACTACATTTACGATAACAAATATACTAGTGTATTTGTCTTGATATCGTTTTAAATCTCTAATTTTCTCTTTCTCACGATCAGTCATTCTCCATGTCGCTGGAAATAACGCTGCAATTGAAATAATTGTAAATAATAAAATTGCAACAAAGGACAAAATAATTACTACACCCATATCTCCATCACAATAAAGTCCTTTATATATACTAGATGTTAAAATCAATACAAAACATGCAACTTCCAAGCATTTATGCCAATTATTAAACTTGCCTTCCATTTTTGTCACCTCTTTTTCTCTAGCGTATCACATAAATATTACTGACACCATATCATTTTTTGATATTAATAATTTGTCCTATCCAACCTATTTGAACCCTACAAAATACAAAAATAATATAACTAATAATCTTGTACATGCTCTATAACTCATCTTAAAGATACATCTAAAGTCCATCTGGTCGAAATCATAAAAAATGTGCTTTACAAGAATTTATAATCTTAGAATGCAAAAGGAAAATCCATTTTATTTTTTAATTACCTATATTTTACATTATTAAAAGTGGATTTATATGAACATGCTGTACAAAAACAAACTCTTATTCTCATATTCATCTTTTAGTTCCGCCTCTTTTTCAAAACCTAACTTTTTATACATGCCTAAAAATGACACTTCATTTCCTTCTTTTGCATAAAATGAAATTCTAAGCTTATTTACTTGATTAATCATACTTTTCATAGCATAATCCATCAAATCTTTTGCAATTTTTATTCTTTCCTCTCTATTTTTTTCTTTTGATACAACTAATGTTGTAATATTGACAACCGAATTATTGCTAACATTAGGAACAACAATAATGAGTCCATCAATTTTTCCATTTTCACCAATTTTATAAAAATAATATTCTTGATTATTCATTATATGTGCTCGAATATTAACGGCAGTATAATAACCTTTTCCACCAGCCACAAAAAAATCGCTACAACGGTTTTCTTCAACAAAACGTCCAACTTTTTCATAATCATTTTCATCCACAGCTGAAATGTCGGTATGTTTACATACATTCTCTTCTATTTCTTGTTCCATAACAAGTATGCCATACATTTTTAACATTCTTATTATGTCTTGAAGGTCATTCTCCAACACAGCAATTTCAATATTTTCATATATTTTTTTCAATTCCTCTAACACTTTTTGTGTTTGATTATTTTCTAATATTAGGTTAAACATAACCAAACCTGTCCCATTCAGAATAAATTGGTCATGCTTTTCCTTAAAAAGCACCATAGATGAATCTCCATCTTCTCTAATAAAAAAATTATGTTTATCTTTTATTTGATATCTCATATTTTCCTCCCATTATTTTGCATCAATCAAATCATAAACAATATCCCTACCTGTGTATGGTTCTGGACAAAATGAACTAAACTGCTCTGTGCTGTACAAATTACTTATATATGGTTGTAATTTATTATTTCCCCATATATTATTGTATCCAGCATGCCAATAATCTTTCAAACTGTGTTTATTCAAATCACCAACGACAATCGGCAAATAATTACATAATAATAATTTGCCATCAGAACGAATCTCAACTGAATATGTATTCATACTATTCTTATTATTTTCAGGCATTCTAGTAAGATGATCTAATGGATCCCCCCAAGATATCACAAAATCTTCATCTTGATACAAATCTTTTAACTTGCTGATTTTTTGTTGTAGCCACAAATATTCATCAGGGGATGGCTTCATATTTACCATACTTTTCCCTCTTCCCATCAATATCAATGGCATAACTCTAAAATCATTTGCACCTAACTCTTTAACCAATTTACATGTTTCTTCAATCTTATATATATTTAGTTTATTGGGACAAAAAGATACCGCAACTTTAAACCCTTTTTCCTAAGCCCTCCTAATTGCTTCAATTGCTTTTTTAAATGCTCCGGAAATCAACCTCATATTTTCATGTAGAAAGGTATTATTTCCGTCTAGACTTACCTGAATCGTATTTATACCTGCATTTTTCAAATCCAATAATACGCCTTCAGTTAATAAATATCCGTTACTAACAATATTTACAATTCCACAATTTGAAGCTAATTCTTTTATTATATCATATATGACTTTCCCTCTTATTAATGGTTCTCCGCCACACAGACATACATTCATTGGTTTTAGTTCACTTATTTGTCTTGCAATATTTATCAACCTGTCATCAGTTAATTCCCTATATATGTTCTGCCCGCTATTATTATAGCAGTGTCTACATCTATAATTACACTTATTTGTAACAGTAAACGCCACTGAAAAAGGTCCAGATAATTTATCTAAGTTTGCGTTCTTCATTCGTTCCTGTAATATACTTTGATGTAAATTTTTCATTTTCTTACCTTCCTTGATCATTCAAGATGTGGGAAAAACATAAATTTTTCCCACATTTTATTGTTATGACTTTGTAACTTCGCTTGTTGATACTGCCAGCACCGTTCCAACTGCAACATCCCATGCAACAGCTGCGCCTACAAGAAATGCCGCTTCTACGACTGTTACCGCCGCAACAAGTATAAATACTACAACTGGTATTCCTCCGCCATTAACTGATTGTAGTTCAAAATCTGTCATTGGCATAAATTGCGGAGTCTGGTATTCCATTTTATTATCATTCATCTTTTTATCCCCCTTTCATCTAAGATTCCATATATGTAAACCAGCATCAATATATGTCATTTTATCCATTGAACTCACAACGCTATATCCCAAATATTATATGCGTATCAATCATTTCATTATCATCTTTTTCTAAAAATGAATATGTCGCAGTTTTTGGTAATATATTATTTTCCCTTATATATTGATTTATTTCTGTCATTTCTTTTTCAAAAGAAAACTTACTTGTAACAACATGAATATCCAACACTTTCTCGATATAAAACTTATCACACATACAAAATTCTAATGTTAAAGGAATATCCTTATCAATTGGCACCATTATCTCAAAATCCAACTCTATAGCTTCTCCGTTCTTTCTTAGAAAGTGCGTACATGAAATTAATGGGCCACATTTTTTTGCATTATTCCCGTTAATTACTCTATTTAATTCATCATACAAAGTACTCAATTTTTCTTGCCTAATCCAGTTTCTATAACGTACCAAATTGAAATATTCAACATTATTTTTTTTCATATAATTAATCATTTCAACAACCACACAATATTTATATACGTTTACCTTCCTTGTCAAAATTTCGTTTAAGTTTTCGTTCTACAGCAAAAATTGAAGCAAAAATTGCAATACAATGGACTACAATCAATATAATTGAAATAATTTCTATCATTTCTTTATTTAAGATATAACAACATATCATAGCAACCATACTTATAAGGAAAAAAACACCGCCACACATATACCATACCTTACCAAAACAAGCATGTGCATATTCCCAAGTCTCTTTATTTATCATAGATGTCGATGTCCTATATCCAAAAATGCAATTTATTTTTTTAGGTGCTCTTCGTTTAAAAATACATCCACACACAAACATCAACATAGGCACAATAAAACTACTTACGATCATCATCCACATTTTTTTACCTCCCTACTTCTACTAGTAGTGTTTCACAACACCGTACTTTTTTACATTGAAATATGTTTTTCCGCCACCTCCAAACAACAAAGTTGCAACCGAACCATCATAACATAACTGCCTTAGACTTCTAGCTTTGCGCCCATATATTTCTATATGTTTGCCAACATAAAATATAATACGACATTATATCAACCATTTACAAATCACTCAACTTTAAACTTATTAACCGCTTCTGGAAATTAAGGTTGGTAAGCCACCCATATACATGCTGAATTTACAGTCTGCATAATAAACAATAACGCTAAGACATTTAAACCTACCTATTGATAAAGTCATGAGCGTTTTCTTCAATCCATTCGGAAGAACACTGTCTATTAATATCTGAAAATAGAATGCTGCCAATATTCCAAGCACGGTATATATAAGAGATGCTAAAAGAACCTGAAATATAAGTTTCTTCTGTGGCATGAGCAGCTGAAAAAATCTGGAGAAAATTCCTTTTGTCTCATCCTTTTTCTCAAATGTCTCATTCTTAACAAGAATGATAAGGATACCGCTCCACTGATATTTCGGAGGTTTTCCCTCATCATGCACTTCTCCAAAAAACTTCTCCGGTGTAAGTTTTACAATGCCTTCTCCCGGATCTGCAATCACTACCGTCTTTTTCGTTATTTTATGAATAACAACATAATGCAGTAATGCTCCATCTACTATAACATGTGCTATACATGGTAATGGAAACTCCGAGAAAAATGCTTCTTTATCTCCCTTTACTCCTTTGGCGCTAAATCCAAGTTGCTCGGCTGCTTTTATAACACCATATGCATTTGTTCCCTGCTTGTCCGTACCGGCAACTTCACGTATTTTGCTGATACCTGCCGTAAATCCAATTTTTCATTTTACCAATCAGTTTTACACCATCCACTTCAATATTCTCCTAATAATGTTTTCTCCTAAATCGTAAAATGTATTTCCACCATCACATTCCATCAATTTTTCATTTGTCAATTCTATAAACATAACTATATCTCCTTTCGCTATTCAAACTACCACCATGTAAAAAAATAAACAATATATAAGTGCTATTTGGTAAGATTTCGGTGCTGTTTGACACAAATTAACACAAATTACTTTATTTATTGTTTAATTTGTCGTTTTTTTAAGTTATAATATTAAACATAAGGAGACACGGTATGAATAATTACATTAATATTTTTTTAGAATTTTTATATCTTCTTTGTAATGCATTCTTGCTATTCAGAATATGTGAAGAAAATATGCACAATAAAATCAGCATTCCGATGAAGTTATTTTATATTATAGTATTTGTAGTTTTTCCAGCCACAATACATGCTATCGGGATATTATCATATTTTGCTCCTATCCTATTCATGCTTATAATTTTTAGAAAATTAAACAAACTACTGTTAAAATGTTTATTCAATTATATAGCTACATTATTTCTATTTATACCAATTGCCATTATACAAACTTTACTATTAAATGATGCACATTTTGCACTGAGTTCTCAGGAATATTTACATTATAAAACCACAACCATTTTTATAGTTGTTTATAATATTTACATACTTTATACCAACAATATAAAAAGGAAATCCAGTGCGAATTTTTATTCATATGCATTTGCAATTATTATATTGGGATTAAGTATGTTGCTTGGCTACATTACGCTTTCAATATGCATTGAAAATCCAAACTCTTATAATTTGATTGTTATTTTTTCAATTATATTTTTATTCCTTATCATATGCATTTCACTATATGATAAATTTCTGGCAGTCATTGAAGAAAACACCAATTATCGGTTCAAACTGGAACTTGACAAAATGGAACAGGTATATTCTGCCCAGCTCGACGATAAATTAAATCAGCTCCATTCTTTAAGACATGATATAAAAAACCATCTGATAGTAATTGATGGTTATGCTTCACAGCACAATGATAGGAAAATTCATGAATATATTCATAATATTTCTGAGGATCTTTCTCTGACAAATACTGTAGATTCAGGCTCTCATATCGTCTCAGCTCTTATAGCTGAAAAAGAGAACAAGGCAAAGTCACAAAATATCAGATGCGAAATTAATATAAGTACACCCGGTATTAATATTGACGATTTTTCAATTACGACCATAATAGGTAATCTGTTTGATAATGCGATAAAAGCAGCCTCTGAGTGTGAACATGGCTGGATCAGATTCTCCCTAACCCAGACCGGCTCATATATGAATATAGTTATTGAAAATTCCTACTCCGGAAATATTATAGAAAACAATGGTGAATTTACATCTACCAAAAATGACAAGGTCTTACCTCATGGAATAGGCATAAAAAATGTCCGTAAAGTCGTTTCCAACCTTAACGGACACATTGATTTTTCTTATGCCAGCGGATATTTTAGTGTAAAGGCAGAACTCCCTAATTATAGTTAAGTTCCTGCTCCTTATATGCTCTCCTTATCTTGTCCAGATGAAGTTCCTTTATCTGATCATGATATTTCCTGCTCAAAGAAACCTCCATGCCTCGTCCAAAGCATACCACATCCTTTTTTACTTCTTTAATGTAATTAAAATTGGCTATGTAACCCTGATGAATATACATAAATGCATCATGATCCAATCTCTCATATATCTTTTTTAAAGGCTCATAACAGCATATTTCCTCATCAATTTTATGGAATACACACTGGTTCCTGCGTTTTTCTATATATATTACATTTTGAAGGTCTATGAGAACATCTTCATATCCGGATTTAATTTTTAGATATCTTTTTTCCGCTTTTTGTGCATTTTTACGATAATCAATCTGAAGTTTTGCTTTTTCGATAATGTGCTTTACTTGTGTATATTTTATCGGTTTCATGACATAATCAAGTGCATCAAGTCTGAATGCCTGTATTGCAAATGCATCATAACTCGTCACAAATGAGATACATACCCATGGGTCGATTTTTCTTAATGCATCAGCCATCTCAATACCTGTCATACCGGGCATTTCCACATCAAGAAACAATAAATCATATTCCTTACTCTTAGAAAGTATATTATTCATGAGTTCTTTTGCATTATCATAGAGATCGATGCTCATATTAATATCCATCTCATTTCCGTATTCACTCACGAATTTTTTAAGTTCATTCCGAAAAAATTCTTCATCATCGCATATTGCTGCTCTTATCGTTTCGTATTGCATATATTAAATTCCTTAAAATCCCCCTATAACCATCTTACAGACCTTCTAAGCATCTTACAGTTACAATGTCATATATTTATGTAATTGTCGCGGTCTACCTCTATCACGGTATAGTAATTCTTTCCAAGCTTTTTCCTGACATTTTCCTGTATTGCATTGCATATATCATCATCTGAGGTGATATAGCCGAATGGAACTGCAATGTCAAAAACCAGATTCGTATGTGTATCACCTCTGATAATACGGAAATCGTGCATATTTATGTGCGAATCAAGCCCTTTTATCACGGAGAGCACCTCGGCCTTCAGTCCGGCTACCTCCTCGTCCTCTATCGCTACCGGGTCCATGTGGATGGTCACTATACAACCCAGCTCCCTTCGTATCCTGCGCTCCAGATTATCGATTATATCGTGCAGCTCGACCATATCTCCGTCCTCCGGCACCTCTGCATGAAACGATACTATCCTGTGTCCTGGTCCATAATCATGCACCATAAGGTCATGCATACCGAGTATGTTTTTGTCAAAGTCCAGTACCATCTCCTTAAGTCTATCGACAAACTCCGGCTCCGGCTTTGCTCCAAGCAGCGGGTCTATCGCCTCTCTGGCTGATGATATCCCTGAATAGAATATAAACAATGACACAAATACACCGCCTATTCCATCCAGATTGAGTCCTGAAAAGTGCGCTATGAGTGTGGCTGCAAGTACTACAGATGTAGCGATACAGTCTGACAGACTGTCCCTGCCTGTCGCTTCGAGTGTTGATGAATCAAGCTTTTTTGAAAAATAGAAATTGTATACCGCCATGACGCATTTTACTGCTATTGATGCCAGTAGTATCGCTACAATAAGCCATGAAAACTCTATGTCCTGCGGCTTTATGATTTTGCCAAAGGAATCCCTGAACAGCTCAAAGCCCATGATGAGTATGATTGCTGCAACTGCCAGTGTAGCCACATACTCCATCCTCGCATGTCCATATGGATGCTCCTCGTCGGCTCTCTGTGCCGCCATCTTGAAGCCCGCTATTGTGATGATTGATGAGCCTGCATCTGACAGGTTGTTGAATGCATCCGCAGTGATTGAGATTGCACCGCTAAGCATTCCTGCAAAGAGCTTGCCGGCAAAGAGTATGAGGTTTAAAAATATACCGACTATACCGCACAGCATGCCATATTTATTTCGTTTTTCAATGTCTGTTTCTGTCTTTGGCATTTACTTTACCTCTATTTTTATTTTATATCCTGATTTACAGCTTATTTCACCGCTCCGAATCTGTTGAACGGGTAATATCTGAATATCGCTTTTGCAAGTATATCATCCTTAGACACATATGTGTGCTCCCAGACTCTTGCGTCTGATGAGCCATTTCTGTTGTCACCGAGCAGCAGATATGAGTCCTGTGGCACCTTAAACTCGTAAGGTCCGGCATTTACTGTCCACGGATCCTCACCGCTCTGGTTTGACTTGAGATAATCCTCCTCAAGCGCCTCACCGTCTATATACACCTGGCCGTCCTCTATGGTGACTGTCTCTCCCGGCAGCCCTATTACACGCTTGATGTATTTCTCAGAAGGCGAATCCGGTGCATTGAATATGACTATATCCCCTCTCTTTGGGTCTGAAAATGTATATGCGAGCCTGAAGCCAAATATGTCATCTCCAATCTGTATGGTGTTCTCCATCGAGCCTGACGGAATATTTGCATTTATAATGACATAGTTCTTTATGAGTATTGCCGCTACAATGGCGAATGCGATTGTTAACACCCAGCTTAAGATTTCCTTGACAGGTGATGTTTTTTCCTCCGGCTTTTTTGGCTCCATCTCATCGGTTGTTTTTGTATCTTCTTCGTTGTTTAAGTCTAATATCTCCATTTTCATGTTCTCCTTATTCATGCTTCAATAAGTGTTTGATAATATATGTCATGGCAGTACAGCCTATGGTGCCATCCACCACTTTATAAAGTCCTTCCTTGTAAAATAAAGACTTGTAAGCCCGTAATCTGCGATTTCCCTGTCTGTAAAGGTCTTTGCTATATACGCATTGATTTCATCCGGGAAGTCTCTCTCGAGGCACCACTGTGCCTGCAGGCTCATTGGCTTTTCCAGCTCATATTGGTGCACGAGCTCGCCTCCAAAATCTATGATACTGTTCCATCTGGATGCATTGCCCAGTATCCTCTGCTTGATATTTTCTATGATCACAGCTCTTGCAATCCTTACCTTTTTGTACTTTTCGGCGCGCTGCAAAAGCATTGCATTGCGGTTGTGGGTATTTATCACCAGCTCCATCGGGTCTGTCAGCTCATTTGACACCAGACAAAATACAGGGTCCAGATCATAATACTCCGGTCTTAGCACGTAGTCGTTTCGAAACGTTGCTGCTGTCTTTGCCACGGTTAGGTCTGCCGATACATCCGTGTATATGATGCCCGGCATGTCACCCATAACATACTCCATTGATGTGATATACGGTGTCATAAACTGCCAGAAGGCTCTGATATTCTGCTCAAATACTATGATATCGTATTTGTCAATAAACTGACCATAATCATAAGGGTAGTTCTCCCTATAGTGTGCAAAAAGTGCCCTCTGCATGAAAGCTATCTTTATTTTCCGCCCGATAAAGCCGTTTATTACTGTCCTCACCGGAACCTCTACCTCGCGCTCCTTTATATATACAAGCACCTGTACAGCTCTGCTTACCAGCTCGTTTTCCGCCTCGTATTCACATACCAGCCGTTTTCTGCCATCTGACAGATACTGGCCAAGTGTAAGCGGGCTCTGCCCAAAGGCATCTATGATAATTTGTCCTATATACTGGCGGAGCTCTATGAGCTTTTCATCGAAGGCTGCTCCGTCTCTTGATATGCTTATATTTAAAAACCTCTTTTTGATATTGAGCTGATACGAGAAATTGTCTATCCATGATGGTGCAAGCCCCAGTATGTCTGTAGCATCTGACACAAGAACTCCCTGCTGGTACAGCGTGGACTTATGAAAATACCCCTTGTGCTTTGGATGATATATGGCAACATAGCCCTCAAGCAGGCTGTTATCCACTCGTATGATATTCATGCCAACAAGCTCATTCATCGGATAGTTCCACTTTGCCTTTGGCTGTGACAGGCATACCTCCCTCGTATCACACCTGATATTTACAGGTATAGGCAGTGTAAGCATATAGTGCTTTATGGTTTCTACTATAAAGTCCAGATCTATATACGGCGCATATGATGGTTTTACGGGGATAGAGATGCGTGTGCCCGGTGTCTTTTTCTGCGATATGACATACTCTATCTGGCCGCTCTCTCCAAACCACTTTGCCATGACCGGTGCCGTATCCTGCGGATTGCTTATGTTCCAGGCAGTATTTATGACCTTATCCTTTTTCGACTCGATGAGCACAGCCTTTGAGACTGTAAAGCACGAGCATAGCCCGATGCCATAGTGAGAATACGGCTCATACTTCAGCTGCTGATTGAAGAAATCTGTGCTTGTATAATAGCTTGCCCCTATCTGTGCGATAAAGTGCTCCAGGTCATATTCATTTATGCCTACTCCATTATCCTCTATCGTAAACAGTCTTGTATCACTGCTGTACGTGATGTCTATGCGTGGCTCATATATGGCCCTGACATCGCGCATCTGGCTTGCCTGCTCCATCTCAAGGAACTCCGTGCCCCAGCTCCACTCAAGTGCCTGCCGCACATTGCAGGCATCCATGGCATTGAGCAAAAGCTCCCTGATAAAGACCTTCCACGAAGCATAAAACTGCTGGCTTGCAATAAGCGGAAGCATATTTGATTTTCCTAACTCTACATCGATGCTTTTCATGCTTTATCCGACTGCCCGTAATAGCTGCCGTAGTAATTGCCATAGTACCCACTGACATGGCTGTTTTTCTTGTTGTTTACCTTGTTGAGCACAGCCCCCAGTATCCTCACTCCCGATGCCTCGAGCTGTTTTTTCACACTCTGAATCATCCTGGCGCTCGCCATGCCCTGTCCTATCACTATTATAGCTCCGTCACAATACTTTGCTACAACTGCCGCATCTATGGCAGCTCCTATCGGTGCACAGTCTATAATTATGTAGTTAAAGTGCTCCTTACCGAAATTAAGAAGCTCCTGAAAGTATTTTTTCTCGAGAATCTCTGTCGGATTCGGCACAGACGGCCCTGCAAATATCATAAAAAGGCCCGGTATTTCCGTGCCATACATCACTTCCTCAAGACGTCTCTGACCGGAAAGATAGTGCGACAATCCGCATATCTCCCCTCCACTTGCCGCTGTGGCACGCAGACGCCCTGCAAGCACTGATTTACGCATATCAGTATCTATGAAAAGCACTCTATTTCCTGACTCTGTAAGCGACCGCGCCAGATCAAGTGCCACGGTGCTTTTGCCTTCATTTGGTACAGAGCTTGTCACAAGAAGCGTGCGTATATCATCCCCGCAAAACTGTATATTTGTCTTCAAAGCTCGAAGTGATTCCTTCATCGTATAGCTTTGTTCTTTTAGCTTGCCAAATTTTACTAATTCCATCTGCCCATCTCCTGATACAGGCTTCCTTATGCTGAAGCCGATTTCTTTTTTCTTTTCTTTCTGTGGCTGCCTCTGCCATGCTTTCTGCCCTTTCCTTGCTCTCCGTCATCTTCCGATTCATCAAGCGGAAGTGTACCAAGCACGTTCATGCCGAGCTTCTTCTCCACATCCTCTGTATCTATGATTGTATCATTGAACAGATAAGAAACCACTATAACCGCAATCGACAGAAATGCTCCCGCAAAGGCTCCTATCACTGTGTTTTTGCCGATATTAGGGCTTACCGCGCCTCCATCATCATATCCGCTCTGGATGATGGTCGGCGGATCCTGCTTCATCTTCTCCGCTATATATGCTGATGCGACCTTTGCTATCTCATCTGCTATGGTCTTTGCCATCTGCGGATCGGGATCCGTTACTGTGATATTGAGTACTCGCGAGTTGGACGGATTATCAAGCGTCACCCTTCCGCCAAGTGTCTTGTAGCTCTCATTCAGATTCAGATTTTCTATGACCTGATCCAGCACCGGACGTCCCTTTACTACAACTATGTAATCATTTGTCAGGCTGGTGCCTGTCTGGATATCCGCAAGGCTTGTGATGGATGTGCTCTTTGAAAGTACATAGAGCTCAGATGTAGATTCATACATAGGTGTAATCATAAATCTGCTTATCGCAAATGCCACTGCACCTGTCGCTATCGTAACAAGAATTATCCACTGCCAATATGAAATTATCTCAAGAAACAGATCCTTTAAGTCTATCTCTATCTCGTTGTCAAAATCCTGTTCTCTCTCCATTACGTATCCCCGCATTTACACTGATTATCTTCCGTTTATTATATTTTCCGGTGTGGTATGCATTATTTCCTGCGCGTAGTCATCACCGAACTTCTTTGCCACGTACTCATAGCATTTTTTCATGTTGCAGACGCGCTCCTTTGTGCCATGGCTGTCGCTTGCTATTACATCAACAAGTCCTGCCTTCAAAAGCTTCTTTGTATATCTCTTGAAGTGTCTGCCATCTATGCCAAGCACTGAGTCTGCATTGACCTGTATGAGTGCTCCCAGCTCCTGCAAATCCTCTATACGGCTTATATCACTGAGACACTCATATCTCTCTACATGTGCTATCACCGGTATATATCCTGCAAATATAGCTTCGCGCGTCATCTTGTATACAAACGAGTATTCGCTGGAATGTGAATACTCTGTAAGTATATACTGTGTATCTGCCAGTGTATGACACAGCCCACCATGAAAGGCATCTATCATATCGGTTGCCACATGATACTCTGTGCCGAGCTTTATTTCTATTCCAAGCTTCTTTGCATATGGCATCAGCTTTTTATAGTGTCGCTCTATCTTTTCAAGCGGATGCTTAAACATTCCATGGCGCAGGTGCGGTGTGAGGATTATGCCTGTGATGCCCTGCTTTTTGGCTATCTTGAGCATCTCTACCGATTCCTCGAGCGACTTTGAGCCGTCGTCCACTCCGTATAATAAATGGCAATGTATATCTATCAAAATTCATGGTCCTCCGTTTTGTTTTCCTGAACTATCATTATACTATATACAGATTTTTCGTGCAATTCTTTAGATATTAAATTTTTCTTCTTTTTTGTGTGGGGAGGGCGTGGCGTAAGCGCCGGGCATCCGTGCAGCGCACACGCACTCCCGCGCCTGCTACGCTACGCTGCTAAGAGAACTGTACGAATTATGCCTTGGGGTGGTTCTATGCTTGACGAAACCGGCTTTTATGCGCCGTCCGTGGCGCATAACGCCTTG